>SAMEA104404106__coassemble_139_pt1 | contig 96799 bp, 79 predicted proteins | sample SAMEA104404106__metabat2_high_PE_006 | metagenome-assembled genome bin SAMEA104404106 (sample SAMEA104404106) | Balaenoptera acutorostrata
TATTCCATCGCTTTTTCAGGCTTCAAAAGCACACTTTTCTTTCAAATCCATATGCTATCGAATACAATTCCATGTGGGGGAAAAGATGAAGACAACACTGACATTCACAACCATGAAGATCAGGCGATCCAAGCTTGAATCTTCTGCTATGCCCGACCTTCTAGGCCATAAGATACAGCTTCAGAACAATGTAAGATTCCATCTTGGGGAATACGATGAGATATACGAAGGATATGGAAGACTCTCTTCCGGCTTTCCATACAGGATGCAGAACCTCTACACAAGGAAAACGGATGAAGTCGATGAGAAGATTGCCATCCTCGAGAACGACTACATAAGGGCAACCTTCCTACCGGAGCTCGGAGGAAGACTCTGGGAACTTGTCGACAAGAAGACAGGACGCAACCTACTCTACACCAACGACATCATAAGATTCTCGAACCTTGCAATAAGGAATGCATGGTTCTCAGGTGGTGTCGAATGGAACATAGGGATGATCGGACATACTCCTTTCACAGCATCACCAATGTATGTAGCACGCCTTGAGGATGAGGAAGGCAATCCAATACTCAGGATGTACGAGACCGAGAGAGTCAGGGGAGTAACATACCAGATGGACTTCATGCTGAGGAAGGACGACAGGTCCCTCCTCTGCAGGATGAGGATCATGAACGAGTCCGATGATGTGACTCCAATGTATTGGTGGTCCAACATAGCAATACCGGAGTCAGAAGTTGGAAGGATTGTAGTTCCAGCTGACTATGCCTACTCCTACCAGCAGGACAGCAACCAGAAGGGATCGATTCAGAAGGTACATATACCGGAAGTGAATGGAATAGATGTCACACATTATGAGAACATCCCGAAGCAGGTGGACTACTTCTTCGAGGAAGAGGAAGCGCATAGGAAATTCCTCTGCGGAATAGACGGGGATGGCTATGGCCTCATGCATGTATCCACATCGAGACTACGCTCAAGGAAGATGTTCTCCTGGGGATCGAACAGGGGATCTGAAAACTGGCAGGACTATCTTACAGACAATGCAGGAAGATACATCGAAGTCCAGGCAGGACTTGGCAAGACCCAGTATGGCTGCATTCCAATGGCACCACACACTTCCTGGGAATGGATGGAAAGCTACGGTGCTGTAAAGCTCGATCCAGGACTGTCATGGGAAGATATAAGGAAGGAAGCATCGGACAAGGTCGATGGATTCTACAGTGAAGTGGACCTTGAGAAGCTCCTGATCGACACAAGGGAGCTTGCACATATGAAGGGAACACTTATCCAGACAGGATCAAAGGAGACAGCATTCCACAATTGGCTGAGGCCTCATGAGAATAGGCCACTGAAGAGTCATCTTGAATTCCCAATCGAAAGCGGACTCTACCAGCAGTGGAAGGATCTCATCACAAGAGGAGATGTTCCATACCAGAGCGTAGACATCGCACCGGACATCTACTTCTCAGAAGACGAGATCTACAATGCTCTCCTCAAGGTGAGGAACCACAATTGGTACTCACTCTACCAGCTTTCCCTCTGTGCATTCTTCAGGAAGGAGTTCATCGATGCAGAGCTCTACGCTCGGGAAAGCCTTGAAATGGAAGAGAGCATCTGGGCACACCACTCTCTTGCAGCAGCACTACTGATGCAGGAAAGGAACGAAGAGGCTGCAGATACAATCATGGAAGCATTGAAGATCGGCGGCACTGGAAATCCATCCTTCATGAAGGAAGCTTCGAGAATCCTCGTAGACGCCAAGAGATTCGATGACTATATCATGGTATACGATACAATGCTTGACGATAGGATGAAGAAGGATTGCAGAGTCCACTACCTCTACATCATCTCGCTATACAGCAAGGGTGAATACCAGAAGGCAAGAGAGCTCCTTGATGAGAACGGTGGATTCATACCGGATGATATAAGAGAGGGAAACGACGAACTCGAGAAGGTCTATGGGGATATCCTGGACCATCTAGGACTTGGAGACACTCCAGTTCCAGACAATTTCAAGTTCAGGAGCCTATAGAAAATGACAAGGCATCTGGCCGATGACCAGATGCCTTGGAGTTCAGGCTGGAATGGGAATGTCCCATTCCACTACCAGTAAGGTGTCCAATCCTTTGAAAGTCTCATGAGAAGCTCTACATAGTAGTAGTCACCCCATGGATTGCATTCCTCAACACCTCTGTTGTTACATGTGTTGTATGGACTCTTACGGGCATATGTTCCGTGGAGAAGCTGACCATTGGAAACCTTAGGATCCTTTACTGCACATGTCTCATAGAGTGCGCGTGCCATACGGGATGCCATGTCGATGTACTGCTCCTTCTCAGGACCATCTTCCATAACTCTTGCCATCTCGAGGATACCGCAGGCTGCAATTGCAAGTGCGGAAGAGTCTCTAGGCTCATCGGAACCATCTGTGAAATCGAAATCCCAGAATGGAATGCAGTTCTCAGGAAGATGCTTGATGAAGAAGTCTGTAACTCTCTCGAATACATCCTTTGCAACATTGTCCTTGAGATATCTGAATGCGATAGCTGCACCGTATACGCCCCATGACTGACCACGAGCCCATGCGGAGTCGTTCTTGTAACCCTGAGCTGTAACACCTCTTACCGGCTCACCTGTCTCCGGGTCGAAGAAGAATGTATGGTATGTGGAATCATCCTCCCTGAGGACATAGTGGATAGCTGTGTTGAGGTGCTTCTTTGCAATCTCTGCATACTTCGCATCACCTGTCTCGTCTGTTGCCCAGAAGAGAAGTGGAAGATTCAGTAGGCAGTCGATGATGAGTCTGTAGTTGTCCTTTGCACCAAGTGGTCCCCAAGCCTGGAGGAACTGTCCCTTCTCCTGGAATCTGGAGATGAGATTGTCTGCTGCAAGGAGAGCGTATGTCCTTGCCCTTGTGTTTCCTGTAAGCTTGTATGCTGCTACGCATGAAGGGGAATAGAGGAATCCCATGTCGTGATGCTCGACGTCGATCATGTCGATGATCCTGTCGCCGAAGTCCTCGACCTGCCATTCAGCAGTTCTTCTGAATGTCTCGTCGCCTGTCATCTCATAGAGCAGCCAGAGCTCTCCTGTCCAGAAACCTGTTGTCCATTCTACGTTGCTTGTAGGTGGCTCATAGAAACCGCCATTGCTGTGGGAATACTTGTATCCATGAGCAAAGCGAGGAAGAAGTGAAAGGTCCTGAGCCTTTGCATATCTGATTGCATCCTCAAGGTCCTTACCCTTGAGAGGTTCGTAATTCTTGAGTTTTGTGTCTTCAAGTCTAATCATTGAATATATAGTCCTCCAGTTTTTCTATGGTAATTCTGTTCGATAAAAATCCATTTGTCTACTCCGATAGGGAAGAATGGTCATAAAGTGAGAAAAAAGGGGATTGGCCCGAAGGACAATCCCCTGCAGTGAAATAAATTCAGATCAGATGTTGTACCACTTGATCTCATTTGCATCCATATGGAGCTCGAAGGAGGAACCGTCGCCTCTGTAGACTACAGTATCCTGTGGCTCGTATGTGTTGTTGACTACGCAGTACTTGCCGTTCTTGACGAATGCATGAACCTCGACATTGTAGTTGGAGCTGAACCATGTATGGAGAAGCTCCTCACTGCCTGTTGCCCAGAGGATTGCCCTGTATAGCAGCCTGTTGTTCTCGAAGGAGTAAGGAAGGCCTGACATGTATACGGACCTACCCTTACCGTAATCGTTGACAGCAAGCTGGACTTCCCTGTCCTTTGCCTTGATGACTGTTGCGCCTTCAAGAGCGTAGATGCCATGGAGTGTCTCACCGAAATCGATGTCGCCATTGCAGTCTTCAGTGATGAAGTGCTCATGCTCATCCCAGTTGTACTTGTCGTAGTTGAATGTGAAGCCAGTCTCCTCCTCGACTCCGAGAACGGAAGCGAGCTGAAAGAACCTTCCTTCACCCTGATGAGCAGTAGGCTCACCTACACCAATGAATCCACCACCGTTGTAGACGAACTTCCTGATGTTCTCGACGATTACAGGATCTCTCCAGTTCTCTCCACCTGTGTGAGCTGTATCTGCACCACCGACGTTGATGATGAGGTCAAGCTCATCGAGGATGGAAGGATCCTTCCTGATGTCGTCGAAGCTGATGAAGGATACATCGAATGGAGCACCGGAGAGTGCTTCGATGACTCCTGCATATGAGTAGTTCTGCTTCTGGTAGAGAGCATGGTGAACCATGTGGCATCCCCAGCTTCTCATCTTTCCCCAGCAGTTGAGAACAGCAACTCTCTTGAAGCAGTAAGGTGTTGTGCCCTTTACGTTCTGGTAGAGAAGCCTGAACTCGTTTGTTACGGATTCTACGTAGTCGAGGAACTCAGGGAACTCGAGTGCGAGCTTGAGGTATCCACCGTAACCGATCCTGTCGATAGGCTTGCGGAGGATTGCCCTTCTTGCTGTCACCCAGTTCACCTTTGCTTCCTTGACAGGATCTCCACCTTCATGGAATGTGTCAGGGAAGAAGTAAGGAAGGAGTCTACCCTCTGTGTACTTCACTCCCTCGATGTCGGAGATGAGTCTTGTTGTCATTCCATTTCCGATTGAACCGACGACAGCATCAAGTCCGATTGTCTTGAACTCCTCCATGAATGGCTCTGTTCCGATCCAGTGGTCACCGAGGAACATCATTGCTTCCTTGCCGCACTCGTGGGTGATGTCTACCATCTCCCTTGCAAGCTTTGCAACTTCCCTTCTCTGGAAAGCCTGGAAGTCAGAGAACTCCTTGGATGGAATCCTGTACTGGTTGTTGTGGTATCCCTGGTCGATGATGAACTCAGGGCGGAACCTGTATCCTACCTCCTTCTCGAACTGGTCGAGGATGTAAGGGGATACGGAAGCGGAGTAGCCGTACCAGTCAACGAACTTCTCACGGGCAAGCTCATCGAATACGAGTGTGAACTGGTGGAAGAATGTTGTGTATCTGATGACGTTTACATAAGGATGCTCAACGCAGAACTTCCTGAGTCTCTCCATGGACCACTTGTGTGTCTTAGGCTGACGGACATCGAATGTGCACTGCTTCTCGAAGTCTGTCCAACCGTTTGTGACAGCGTTGTACATATGTACTGGGTCCCAGATGATGAATGCAAGGAAGGATACAGTGTACTCGTGGAATGGCTTTCCGTTGATTGTGACGATGCCTGTCTCCTCGTTGTAGCTCCACTCTGCTGTAGGGACTACGTCTCCTGTTGTCCTGTCGATTACCTCCCACCATCTCTCACGGTCTGTTGGGTTTACCTTCAGCATATCTGGATAGAGACCCTTCATGAGGCGTACCTCTACCTTTCCATCCTCACTGGATGTGAAGGCACTCATGATGTACATCTGCTGGATCTCATCAGGATTTGCCTTTGCCCAGGCATTGTCCTTTCTTGTTGTGTAGTAGGTCTTGTAGATCTTTGCATCTGCCTCTGCAAGTTCCTGTGGGAAGTCTGTTCCATCACAGTCCCTGATTGCATCAGCTCCCCATCTCTCGAGGATTGCAAGTGTCTCTGGTACGATACCGATATCAGTTGGGATCGTTACACGTCCCTTCTTGAGTTCTTCGTTCATTGTCTTTGTGTTCTCCATTGTCCTTGGAAAGAATGATTGAAATAAGTCAGATCAACCAGCAGGCCGAAGCCTGCCGGATCATAGTGCGGGCCTGATCAACCCTTGACTCCACCACCTGTAACTCCCTGGATGATCCTCTCGGAGAGGAATACATAGAGGAGGAAGGTTGGGAGGAATACGATGATGACTGCAGCGAAGAGTCCACCGTAGTCGCCTGTATACTTCATTGCGTTTACGATCTGCAGGAGTCCAACTCCAACTGGTGCCATGTCTCCGGAAGGTGCGAAGATGAGAGCGAGGAAGAACTCGTTCCATGTACCGAGGAAGTTGAAGATGGATACAGTTACGATACCTGGCTGTACAAGTGGGAAGATGATCTTCCAGAATGTCTTCATCGGAGAACATCCATCTATGTAGGCAGCTTCCTCATAGCTTCTTGAGATAGTAGCGAAGAAGTTCAGTAGGTATACGGTTGTATAAGGTACCTGCAGGAAGATATAGAGACAGATAAGAAGGATTCTTCCCTTGATTCCCAATCTTGTTGTGAGTGAGAAGAGAGGAAGGATGATCATGATTGCAGGAATACTCATTGCTGTAATCATTCCGCTCTTGAGAAGCTTCTTGCAGAAGAAGTCGAATCTTGAGATTACATAGGCAGCAGGAGCTGCAATCAGGATTACGACTACACATGTCGTTACGGAATACAGGAGGGAGTTTGCGAAGAACTTGGAAACGTTGTGCTGATTCCATGCCTTTGCATAGTTCTCGAAGTGCAGTCCAGTCTCGAACTTGAATACGTTGCCGCTGAAGATCTCTCTGGAAGTAGAGAGGGATGCAGCAAGAATCCAACCAAGAATCATTGCAGTGAATAGGATCCAGAGTGTAAGGATGATGTAGGCAGGCATGTTCTTAGCCTCTCTCTTCCAATTCCACTTCTGGCGAATAGTCTTTTCTTTAGCCATCTTGTCGCCCCCTTAATACTCGAGATCATCATCTTTGATGATCCTGTTGATGAGCAGGTAGAATACCAGGATCATAAGTGTAAGGATTACACCGATTGTGGCACCACCGCCTGCGTCACGTGCTGCAGTTCCCTTGGAACCGAATACGATGTCGTAGAGATATACAACCGGAACGATTGTTGTAGCCTCACTGTCTACAGGTGAGAACATCTTGGACCACAGGAAGAATGTTGCTGCGTTGATTGTCCAGAATGTGATGTTTGTCTTTGTTACACCCTTCAGGAGTGGGAGTGTGATAGCCCATGCCTGCTGAGGCTTTGAAGCGCCGTCGATTGTAGCAGCCTCGTAGATGTCCTGTGGAATCTTCTCGATACCGCTGATGAAGATCAGCATGTAGTAACCGACAGCTCCGAAGATGAATGCAAAGAGCATTGCCCAGAACTTCATGTCAGTTCCAAGCCACTTTACGCCTTCACCGCCGAAGAAGCGGATGATTACGTTCAGGAGACCATGGTCGAGATTGAATACATACTGGATCCACATAGTTGCAAGAGCTACTGCAGAGACTACGTTAGGCATGTAGATTGCTGCCCTGAAGAACTTCTTTCCGCGGATACCGGATGTAAGCATCATTGCGAAGACCAGAGCGATGATGAGAGTGATTATTCCACCGACAATCCAGATCAGGAACATGTTCTTGAGTGATGTCAGGAAAGCAGGACTCTGGAAAAGCTTGATATAGTTTCCGAAACCTGTGAAGTGCCACTGTGACATTGGAGCTGTAGCACTTTCGATTTCAAAGAATGTCATCAGGAATGTTCTGACAACCGGGTACAGGAACATGATGAACAATGACAGTACGGCCGGAAGCAGAAAGAGAATGATCATTTTCTTATCTTTCTTCATTTATTTCACCTTCATGAACTACCAGAGGTAAAGCCTGGTGTCTGACAGCTGTCAGCGTGCGTTCATGACACGAATACCGTTGAAGCGGTTTCATGATATGTTCCAGATGTTCTAGTGGATGGATCGATTCTGCAGGAACATACCGATATGATCAAAAAACTGTTATTTCTTAAAAATTAAGGGGAATCCGTAGATTCCCCTGTACCCTTCATATAGCAGGGTTCAATCTCACTTGTAGAGCTTATCAACAGCCTGGCAGAACTCAAGACCTGTCTTGAACTTGCCTTCGTAGAGCTGTGTGATGAGAGTCTTGAGGGATGTAGCAACTGCACTGTTGTCACCAAGACCCATACCCCACTTGAGAGGAGCCTCTGTAGCGAGGAGAGTTTCAACTGTACCGTCCATGATAGCTGGAGCTGTGTTTCTTGGGTCAGCTGGAATCTGGCTTGCTTCGTTAGCCATCATCTGGTCCCACTCACCGGATGTGAGGAACATAGCGAAATCAACTGCTGCATCGACGTTCTTTGTGCTCTTTACGACTGCGATGGAGTTTGCACCTGCAAATGCGTTTGTAGAACCTGAACCGCCCTGCTCAACAGGGATTGTTGGATAGTTCATCAAGCCCCAGTTGATCTCGACGCCAGTATTGTTGTTGACCTCTGCTGCTACGTAGTTAGCGCATACAACCATTGCAACCTTGCCTGTAAGACCGATCTTGTTCTGGGATGATGGGAATTCGTCTGGAGCGCCAGAAGCGAGGAATCCTGCATTCCTGAAATCGATCATGTCCTGAGCTGCTGCAACTGCACCTTCGTTAGCAGCCCAACCACCGTTGAATACGAGGTCTGTTGTAACGTCCTGTCCAACTCTTCTGTCCATGTGGTAACCGAAGAAGAAGTCAACGTAAGCTGAGTCAAGAGCCATTGGCTCGAAACCAGCGTCTACCATCTTCTGGCAAGCTACGAGGAACTCATCCCAAGTCTCAGGAAGAGTTGTGATGCCGGATGCTGCGAAGATGTCCTTGTTGTAGAAGATACCGCCAACCTGTGGCTGCTCTGCAATGGAGGATACGAATCCGCCGAACTTCCTGGACTCTTCCTTGAAGCACTCGAAGCTCTGAGCATCGTAGTTTCTTGCATCAAGAAGTGGCTCGAGATCGACACAGTAATCCTTGTAGCTCTGTCCGATTCTTGTGTAGTCTTCCTCGAAGAGGTCGATCTTCTCACCAGCCTCGAGAGCTGTGACGATGATCTGTCTGAGGTCTCTACCCTTCCACTCGATGTTTACCTTGCAGCCTGTCTCTTCCTCGAAGGCCTTTGCTGCTGCTGCGAGTACCTTACCCTGTGGCTCGTACTCAGAAGTCCACATGGACCACATATTGAGCTCTACACCAGCGTACTTGCCATCGGCATTAGCTGCTGGAGCTGCTTCCTTTTCACCATTTGCGAATACTGATCCAAGTGCAAGGACGAAGATCAATGCAACTGTCAAAAATTTCTTCATTTCATAAACCTCCTAAGTTTACTTAACTTTGCTTAATCACAGTCTCAAGGAGAAACATGAATCCCACAACAAATAAATTGCTTAGTTTTTTATATTTATTGCTATTCGGCAATTTATATCGGATAATTGTTGCATGAGCAACACTAGATACGAAGTCGAAAGCCTGACGAACCAACTTCCGGAGCTGATGTATGTAACATACTCCAAGTACGAGAAGGACTGGGCTTCAGTCATGCACTCCCATTCAACCACCGAAGTCCTCTACATCACAGGAGGGCGTGGAAAGCTGAAGATGAGGAGTGGAACATTCGAGGTTGCCGAGGGTGATTTCGTAATCATTCCACCACATATCATGCATACAGAGATATCCAGTCCTGAAGAGCCTCTCGAGTACTATGTCCTTGGAGTGGCTAACGTTACGGTACTCATGAGGGAGGAGGAAAGCTTCCAGCCGGTACTCGAACTCGGAGCCAGCAAGGACGAGATGAAATCCTACATGATCCAGATATACCGCGAGATGCAGGAGAAGCGTGAAGGCTACCAGATGATGATGAAAAGCCTCCTGCTACGCCTTACAGTCATGATGATGAGACGCAAGAAGCTCGAGCTCGGATTCGAGGAAAGCCTCAACATCAAGCGCGACCTTGCAAACGTGAAGAACTACATTGATGCACATTATGCAACACCAATCACACTGGACCAGCTTGCCGACATCGCCTTCATGTCGAAATTCCACCTTGTGAGGGAGTTTTCCAAGGCACTTGGAACAAGCCCGATCGAATATCTGCTGGAGCGAAGGATCGGAGAGGCAAGGATACTGCTCTCATCAACCAGCATGAGCATCTCGGATATCGCATCCGCTGTAGGATTCTCATCGGCATCCTACTTCTCGCAGCGCTTCAAGCTCATTACAGGAACGACTCCAATCGAATTCAGGAATACACAGAGACTATCAAGAGGAAAGAAGACAGATGAAAGACAGCAGGCCTAATATACTTGTCATCATGTCCGACCAGTTCAGGGGAGACTGCATGGGAAATGCAGGACACCCAGATGTGAAGACACCTTATCTCGACACACTCGCATCGCGAGGTGTTGCTTTCGACAATGCCTACTCCGCCTGTCCAAGCTGCATTGCAGCCCGTGCAGGTTTCCATACAGGACTCATGCCTGAGCACCATGGAAGAGTCGGCTACGAGGACTGCGTTCCATGGAGATACGACCATACGATTGCAGGAGAGATGGCAAGAAGCGGCTACTACACGAAATGTGTGGGAAAGATGCATGTCCATCCATCGAGGTCCCTCCAGGGCTTCCATCATGTAGAGCTTCACGATGGATACCTCCATGCACTTAGGATGCAGGATAGCGTCTCCTACTTCGAAGCCCAGAAGAATTCAGATGACTACTATCATTGGCTCAGGCAGGAACTTGGTGTCGATGCAGATACAATCGACACAGGACTGGAATGCAACAGCTGGGTATCCCGTCCATGGTGCTACGACGAGAAGTACCATCCGACGAACTGGGTAACGGACAGGTCCATCGATTTCATGAGGACACGGGATCCCGAGAAGCCTTTCTTCCTTATGGCATCCTACCTGAAGCCTCACCCACCACTTGATCCTCCACAGTACTACTATGACATGTACATGAACATGGAGCTGAGGAAACCTGCAGTCGGAGATTGGGAGAAGGAATACTTCATCGACGAGTTCGACTCGAAGACAGGACCAAGGGACGAGTTCATGATCCGTCAGATGATGGCAGGCTACTACGGACTCATCACACACCTCGACCATCAGATAGGAAAACTCATCCAGGGACTTGTAGAGCACAACCTCTACGACAACACGATAATCATATTCACAGCAGACCATGGCGAGGAGCTTGGAGACCATCACCTCTTCAGGAAATCGAGAGCCTACGAAGGGTCCGCGCACATTCCTTTCATCATAAGTGCGCCGGAGCACCTGATTCCAGGAATCAGGAGAGGGACAAGAAGCAAGGCCGTAGTGGAACTCATGGATGTAATGCCAACGGTACTCGATATGGTGAATGCCGAGATTCCATCCTCTATCGATGGGAAGTCACTTGTCCCCATACTGAAGGATCCTGATTCGAAGGTAAGGGACTATCTACATGGAGAGCATTCCTATGGACCACTCTCGAATCACTGGATAGTAACGGAAGACGACAAGTTCATCTGGAACAGCGACTCGGGAACCGAAGAATACTTCGATCTCAAGTCCGACCCAAGAGAGCTTCATGGAGATGACGGCTCACACGAGGAGAGGAAGGCCGAGATGAGAAACATACTCATCAGGGAGCTTACCGGAAGACCTGAGGGATTCGTAGAGGATGGAAAGCTCGTAAAGGGAAGACCCTATCCTCCGACCCTTGAATCGAAGTAATACGCCTTACCATATATAAGGCAAACAGGCAGAAAACGACAGAACGCATTAGTCCATATTATTTCCATACAATATAAGGATTAATGCGTTTTATATGTAAAAAGTCCTCAAAACGTATTTACAAACCTTGCAAAAGTTCCTATACTTGCCTTGTTTAATCCATTGGAGAGGTGTCCGAGTGGTCGAAGGTGCACGATTGGAAGTCGTGTATGGTCAAAAGCCATCGGGGGTTCGAATCCCCCCCTCTCCGTTTTTCCGGTAACAGATACCAAGCAATATGTGCCACCCAACCCCGTCAGGACGGGAACGTAGCAGCGGTCAGTGGAATTCATATGTGACTCGGCTCATTTGTTGCCGGTTTTCTTTACTGCGGCATTGACTGCAGCCTTCCCATACTTCAGAATCATATACATGACAAACGAACTAGACTTTATAGAGCTCCCTTGGGAGATAGTCTCTCTCGACCTTGAGCCATCACCTGTATTCGAAGCCCTTCCCTTCCAGTGGAAGTGCATCGTCAGATACACATCCGACGAATACGAAGGACATGAGGTTGTAGCAACTACAGTGGAAACCATCCAGAAGAACTATCTTGAGGGAAGGAAGCTGTACATCACAGCCCAGCTTCCAATCATAGAGGTGGATGGCAGGAAGACGACAATCAGGCCTGACTGGTTTCCGAAGAAGCTCTTCTTCGATTGATTCTTCTTCACCCTCTTATGTGCTATAATCCCATACGGAGGAAAAATGGCCTACGAAGTAACCGCAACCAGAAAGAGACCTAAGGATTTCAATGCCCTTGTAGGACAGGAATTCGTAGTCTCGACTCTTGAGAATGCCATCAAGGAAAACAGGATTGCACATGCATATCTTTTCAGCGGCCCACGTGGCGTTGGAAAGACAAGTTCTGCACGTCTCCTTGCCAAGGCACTCAACTGCCAGAAAGGCTTATCCGCTCATCCATGTGGAGAATGCGAATCCTGCAGGGAGATCGCGCAGGGATCATCGGTCGACGTAATCGAGATCGATGGAGCATCCTACAATGGAGTAGATGCAGTCAGAGCCATCAAGGAGGAAGTCACATTCCCTCCTCAGGCTTCACGCTACAAGATATATATCATCGACGAGGTTCACATGCTCTCCCTCTCAGCCTTCAACGCACTCTTGAAGACTATCGAGGAACCACCTGAGTATGTAATCTTCATCTTCGCTACAACCGAACTTCAGAAGGTTCCACAGACCATCAGGAGCCGCTGCCAGCAGTTCCATTTCCAGCTGATTTCCCAGGAGAACATCGTAAAGTGCCTGAAGAGTGCAGCTGAGGACCTTTCGATCGAAGCAGACGAGGATGCACTCTACTGGATATCAAAGGAAGGTGCCGGTTCGATGAGAGACTCCTATACTCTCTTCGACCAGGTTGCAGCATTCTCTGAAGGACATATCACACTTGAGAAGATCCGTGAGAAGCTCGGTATCGCATCCGGTGATGCCATGGCAAGGATCCTCAGGTCATCCTATCTCGGAGACACGAAGACAGCCATAGAGACTCTTGATGAACTCTTCTCAAACGGAACCAGCGAGACACAGCTCCTGAAGGACATGACAGATTATATAAGATGCATGCTCTTCTACAAGGCTGGAATAAGGAGAGCTGAACTTCTATCATTCCCTGAGCAGGACCTTGCCCAGGATGTAATGGAGATGTACACGAAGGAGATGCTCGAGACAGCACTCAAGGCATTCATGGACCTCTACAGGGATATGAGATATTCGATCTCCCCGAGATTCGAGCTTGAACTTCTCATCTCCAGACTCTCATCCATCAGATTCCTCTCCTCCCCTCTCGAGACCGTCAGGAAGCTCGAGGAGATCAGGAACAGTCTGAAGGAAGGAAGGATCGAAGTGAAGCGCGAGATCGTTCCGGTACTGATGCAGACTGCAGTCTCAAAAAAAAAGACTGAAGATGTAGAAGTACAGGCAGCTCCAGTTCCAGCAGAACCTCTTTCGACTCCTACAAACTGTCTGGGACAGGAGATTCCACCTCAGGCTCCCATCCAGAAGGCAGAGGAAGTATCCTATACATATGTAGAGCAGCCACAGGCTCCCCGCTATGTGGAGGATGAGGAAAAGGAGAGACAGCAGAACCTCAGCGTAAAGGAGATACTGGAACGTCTTTCACAGGGCCTCAAGGACCAGGGAAGGAAGACAGAAGGTTCCTACATCCTCTCAAGGATCGTCAACAGCGAACTCAAGGATGGAAGGCTTTCCCTCCTGACAGAGAGCAAGATGGCAATGGATGCATTGATGAGGATCAGGAATCTATGTGAGGCCATCCTTGCCGAGGCAACAGGAAACAATTACATTTTCAATGTCAGCCTTTACAGAAGGGAAGCTGAGAAGCTCTCACCTGAAATCGAGTTCCTGCAGAAGGAATTCAGGGGCGCAGAACTATATACAATCAAGGAGAAGTACAAACGTGAATCTAAACCCGTTCGAAATGATGAAGCAGCTGGGCTCCCTGGAAAGCCAGATGAAGCAGATGAAGGAGGAGATGTCTAAGTTCACTGCAACAGGTTCTGCAGGAGCAGGACTCGTAGAGGTAACAGTCAATGGTGATTTCCTCGTACAGAAGATCGAGATCAACCCAGTCATGATAGACAAGGAAGAGAAGGGAACTCTCGAGGTGCTCATCCAGTCTGCATTCAACGATGCAATCAACAAGCTCAGGGTAATCATCGAGGAGGAGACAAGGAGAAAGCTCCAGTCGGCAGGTCTTCCAAACATCCCAGGCTTCGGAGGAAGATAGTGAACGCCATAGAGGACCTCACCAGACTACTGAAGAGACTTCCAGGCATGGGTGAGAAATCTGCAACAAGACTTGCATATCATCTCATCAAGACGGACAGGACCTTCAACCAGGCTCTAGGCGAGAAGATAGCGACACTGCAGGACAAGATCCATCCATGTCCAATCTGCGGATCCTACACAGAGAACGACATCTGCGATCCATGTGCAGATTCCAACAGGGACAGGACCCAGCTCTGCATCGTAGAGCAGCCTCAGGATGTAATCACGATCTCACAGTCAGGAATCTACAATGGACTCTTCCACGTACTTGGTGGAGCAATAAATCCACTTGAGGGAATCGGACCGGACTCCATCTCGATTGGGCCTTTGATGGAAAGGATCGAGAATGGAGATTTCAGGGAGATCATCATCGCAACCAACCCAACGGAGGAAGGTGATACCACAGCCCTATATATAAGGAATATGCTGAAGGACCATGAAGAGCTAACCCTTACCCGCCTTGCATCAGGTCTTCCAATCGGAGGAGACCTAGGCTATGCGGACAAGACAACCCTCATAAGAAGCATGAGGGGAAGGATCAAGCTCTAGAGCTGTCCTGTATGAGGTACAGGGAAAGTCCGGCAAGAAACAATACAGCTGCAGGAATTGCAAACAGGAAGGGAGAAGTGAAGAGAAAGCTTCTCCCTTCTGCCATTATTGCACCAAGCGTTGGAAATGTCGGTGGAAGTCCACATCCAAGGAATGAGAGGCTCGACTCTGTAAGGATGGTTGTCGAGAAGATTCCTATGCTCTGGTTTGCAATCTCCGGATAGATATGTGGTACATAGTGGCATAGCACTATCCTGCTGCGTCTTATTCCCAGAGCCTTCAATGCTGTCATGTACTCCTCGTTCTGGAGAACCAGGATCCTTGACTGCGAAGTCCTTGCTATGTTGGGAATCTGCGCAAGAGTCAATGCAAGGTAGAGTATGAACACATTCTGCCCGAACAGTGACACGAAGAAGAGTGCCAGCATGATAGATGGCAGTGACTTCAATATATCGCTTACTCCCCTGCTCATCGTTCCAATAAGGGAGGAGCGTACCATCAGTAGGGACAATAGTATCCCTCCAAGCGTTGCACTCAAGGTAACAGCACTTGAAAGCATCACGGAGACAAGGAATCCGGAAGAGACCCTGGAGAGGAGGTCTCGCCCGAAGCTATCTGTTCCAAATGGATGGGCAAGGCTTGGTTCCTGAAGTCTCATTCCCATGTCGGTTACGGTGTCTCCTGCAAAAGAGAAGGCAAGGACAACCAATGCAAGCAATACTGTTCCACCAATCTTCCTACCCCAGCTCATGCCCTGCCTCCTACTGTCCTCGGATCGAGCCATGACATGACAAGCTCAGAGACAATGGATGAGAATGAGACCATCAGGAAGAAAAGCATCATCAATATCACAGATAGCTCCACATCCCTCGAGAGGGCAGCAGATACGAAGAGCGAACCAAGTCCCGGAAGGGAGAAGACGCTCTCGATTACCGCAGATCCAGCCATCATTGCACCGAATGATTCGGAGAGAAGTGCTATGTATGGAGTGCTTGCAGGCCTGAGTATCACACGAAGGGGAAGATTCCGTCTCTTCTCTCCATATGCCAGCGCGGCTCTTGCATATGGCTTCCTCATCTCCCTCTTCAGGCTTCTCTTCAGTACACGTGAAAGCAGTGCGAAGTGCATCAATGCAGTCGCTATCACAGGAAGGACCATATGCTTCAGGTTAAGTCCCAGCGAATAGGATATTGGATAGAATCCTCCGGATGGAAGATGGGGGAAAGCAAGTACGAGAAGTATTGAAAGAAGGAATGATGGAAGGGAGAATACCACTATGGATACGAGGTCCGAGAATACATCGAAGGCCTTGCCCCCATCACGTACGGAGAGTATCGAGAGTAGAAGTGAAAGTCCTATTGCAAGCGCCATGGACAGGAAGGAAAGCTCCAATGTGACGGAGAAACGCTGTGCAACCAGTGTCCTTATGCTGTTTCCCTTCAAATCCTCTCCCCAGTCGAGTGTAATGAAGTTCCCAAGGAACCTAAGATATCGGGAGATGAAAGGTCCATCGAGACCAAGCTCGCTCTCGAGCTTCTCGACACTCTCCTCGTCTGCATAATCTCCAAGTATGTACTCAGCTCGACTTCCCGCAGAAAGGTCCACAAGTGCAAAGGCCACAAGGGAAAGGGAGATGAGCAGCAATAGGATGCTACCTATCCTTCTTACCATCCACTCTTCCTTGCATTCCAGAAATGCGCACCATCTGTATATATGACACCTTCCACATCATCGCTTCCTGCATGAAGTGAGATGTAGTGGCCTGGAATCAGCACAGGCTTGTCCTCGAAATAGAATTCCTGTGCTTCCCTCCATATCTCAACCGCTTCATCGAAGGTATCTGCATTGGATACCATCCTCAGGTATTCCTCGCTCTCTTCGCTGTCATACCATCCAGGATATGTCGATGAGAGGTATACCTTCATCATCGGAAGCGGAACTGAAGAGAATGCAGATATCATGATGTCGAAATTCCCATCCTGTCTCCTGTCTATGAAACCGGCCCAGTCGTAGACAGAAAGCTCTGGCTCAAGCCCTACAGCCTTCAGTTCAGATGCAAGCTCTACACCGATCCTGTCCAGATTCGACAGGTTGCTTGTGAGGATCCTGACCTTCCGGCCTTCCAGTCCATTCTCCCTGATTACCTCCATGGCCCCTTCCCTATCCATCTCATCGGATGGGACCATGAAGCAGAATGGACTTCCCTTCTCCATCAGGTCCTTATGGAGAGAATAGCCATAGTCTCCATAGCATGAGATCATGAGGCTCTCGGGATCGATTGCCAACGAGATGGCCTCCCTGAGTGCATCGTCCGTAGTCTTCCTGTTGAATACAAGGGCAATGGATCCAGATTCCTCGCCGCCGTAGATTACTATGTCATCATTGTCTTCGAATCTCGGGATGTCCTGACTCATCACATCATTGATGTGGTCGTACTCCCCTCTCTCCAGTCCAATCCTCCTTGAGACTGCATCTGGAACGATATGGTAGACGATCCTGTCTGCATAGCCATGCTTTGCTGCAGCAATACCCGTCCTGTCAGTCTGCAGGGCAGAATAGTCCTCGAACCTCTCAAGGATCAGCTTGTCCCCGCTTATGTACGAGTGGAGCCTATATGGTCCCGTACCAACTATGTCGTGAATGAAGGAGTCCTGCTGCAAGGCAATCCTCTCAGGCATAATCACTGCAGAGAATGGACTTGATGCCAGCAGGTATGGAAAGAAGAGAAGTGAATTCTGGCTCTCCAGCCTCACTTCGTATTCGCTCTCTACGGTGAACCTTCCATCCCCAGTCATGCGGGATGCATCCTTATATGATGAAATCCACCTGTTGAGGGATGCAGCTACATCATCAGCGTCCATCCTTGTACCATCATGGAATAGCACATCCTTACGGAGCTTGATCAGAAGAGTCCTATTATCGTCCTCGAGGACATAGCCTTCTGCAAGTTCAGGGACGATCTTTCCGTTCTCATCCATGATGAACAGTCTTTCATATACATGTCCAACCAGCATATCCCTGAGAGCCCTGTTGTTGCTCTTCATCACATCGAGTGATGGTATGTCCTGGGAATATGCAATGTTGAGGACATGGTCGCCGTCGCCCTTGCCGGAGCAGGAGGGGAAGATAAGTGCAGTCAATATAAGCAATAACAGGAGTGGTCTCTTCATCTCTGGATAACCTTGCATAGCTTCCTTATGGAAATGGATGTAAAAAAATCCCCTGAGTTTCCAAAACCCAGGAGACCTGACAATCAAAGCTTGTCGATGAGCATCGAACACTTACCTGATGGGATAGGAAGCGTCTTCTTCTTGTCCTCATCGAGGATGTGGATCGTGAAGTAGTAGAGCTTCTCACTCTCAAGCCTGATCTCCCAACCTCTCTGGTTCTTGTTCGAGAGGATAGTGATGTTGTTCTTCTTGAGTGAGAGCTTCTCGATTCCCATTGCCTCGAGAGACTGCATTGTCCAGTTTACGGTCTTCCTTGGAAGGGAGATGTCGAGTCCGACGATGTCCTCGATCACAAGTGTAACCGTAATGAGGCCGATAACTGGAAGAGGTCTCTTCCTGTTTGCCTTTCCCTCACTGGATACAGGGCACTTGCCCTCGCCCATTGGGCGGTAGAGTTCCCAGCAGTCATCGATGACATCCTCCCCTGGGTGGAGTGTATCGAGGATGTAGTAGAGATGCCTGATTGCACACTCACGGGCAAAGATGAAGGAATTGTAGTTGTCCAGTCCCTTGATGATGAAGTATGTGCACCATGGGGAGACACCGGACCTGTAGCCGTCACCGTTCTCGTTGTAGTACTTGGATGATACAGGAACAGTTGGGAACGGATTGTCTGTTCCGAACTCGTTCTCATCCTTGAGCTGGTCGATCAGGAAGGATGCATACTCATCGTTAGGGATGTTTGCAAGAAGTGTCCAGTAGCAGCCGACATGCTTGTTCCTGATGATGTTCTCATCTCCATCGAGGTCGAAGTAGAACTGGTCCTCGGAAGACCACATCATGCTGTTGATTCTTGTCTTCAGTGCAAAATAGACTCTCTTGTACTTGAATGCAAGTTCCTTATCGTTGAGGATGTCTCCGATATTGGACATGTAGAGAGCTGCCATTGCAACCATCGCATTATAGTCTACTGTATATACAGCACCCTCTCTCTCAAGACCTGCAAGCTCTGTTGCCTCGTAAGGAACACGGAAGAGACCGTTCTCATCCTGGAAGTTTGCCTTGAGCCAATCGAAATGCTTCTCCATGTATGGAACGACATCCTTGAGTCTCTTCTTGTTGCCAATCTTATGGTAGAAGACGAACTCCACATATGGGAAAAGAGGAAGTGTTACACCAAGTGGATTGGATTCTGTATAGACAGGCTCCAAAGTCTCTGTATTGTAAGCTGCTGCAATCGCACCATCCTCAGCCTGTCTCTGATAGAAGAAATCGACAAGTGAATATGGGGAATATGTCTGGTTGCTGTAGCAGAGCCACATGGATGAAAGCATTGCATCGAACTGATTGAGGATAGGGTCGTCACAGTGTGTGAAGTATCCTTCCTCGAAGTTTGCATTCTGTTCTGCAGTCTTCCAGTGCTCGTCTAGCCATACCCATGTACGGTCGTACATGTCCACAAAGTCCTGATCATAGAAGTGTATTCTTGGAACGTAATCCTTAACCACAAAAAACTCCGTAAAACGGGGCAAAAATCATGAATTTTTGTCCTAAAATCGCATTATATAGAATAAAATGTTACGTCTGAAAAGTCAAACGGATTTTATTGCTAATTTCTGCTTATAGAACAAGAAATTAAAATTTTCAAATATTTTTCTGGCCATTCCGAGGACACCGCTATCCACCCAACATCGATGATATGTTTTATTTGGTATACGGAACGTATATCTCCACTGCCCTCTCGAGGATGTCGACAGCATACGACATGCCGTTGCCGACAGCTATCATCTCACCATCTATATGGCTTGTCATCTCACTTCTCTCGCTCTCTATCTCCACATGCTTCACTCTTGCACAGTGGAATGTCCTGTGGTTGTCCACATGCACTCCACGAAGGAACTGCAGAACGCATCCAAGGAGGCTGAATCTTGTAAGAGGATGCTTGGTGTACATCAGGTCGAAGTACCCATCGTCGATGACGGCCGTCGGAGCGAGCATGAAAGCCGATCCCATACGTCTTCCGAGGCAGATGGATATCTGCTGGGACTGCACCTTCACAGTCTCAAGCTCGGTTGTGATGGTTACATCGTATGGCCTAGGTGGCTTCATCATGATCCCCATGAATGCAACCACATAGCTTGGCATGCCATTGAGATGCCTGTACTGCATTGCCCTGTGGTTCACCATAGGCTCAAAACCGAAGCCGTTTCCATTGAGATAGTAGTAGGTCTTCCCTGCCTTCCTATCCTTGGTCTCTCCGCAGTCGACCCGTCTTGTGAATCCATTGATGATGACTTCGGTTGCCTCCCTTACATCACATGGAAGTCCAAGTGAGAAGGCATAGTCGTTTCCTCTTCCAAGTGGGATGATACCGAGCTTCACCTCATCTCTCCTGGATGACCTCATGATTCCATTCAGGACCTCGTTCATCGATCCGTCGCCACCGGCAGAGATGATTGTGGTGTACCCATTCTCGGCACCTTCATAAGCCAAGGTCTCGGCATGTCCCGGACCTTCTGTATAGGCAACGTCGATATCGATGGAGTGGGATTCGAATACATCATGGATCTCACCGGCTCTCTTCCTTCCCTTGCCCTTGCGGGAATTTGGATTGACAATCAACAGGATCTTATCGTCTTCAAGCATACCTGCATTCTAGACTGCGAACGGAGACTTGACAATCCGAGTCTTTTCCAATCCTACGATTTCTGCTAAGTTCACACTTATGAAATACGGAAATCTATATAAGAAACTATTTGCAATTACTTTGCCTATAATGATTCAGAATCTCATCTCATCATCCCTGTCCTTTGTAGACACACTCATGATCGGACAGCTTGGACAGGACCAGATTGCAGCAGTAGGAATCGCAAACCAGGTCTATTTCTTCATTTCCCTATTCTTCTTCGGCATCGCTTCCGGCACCAGCATATGGATCAGCCAGTTCTACGGATCCGGAGAGTACGAGAAGATGGAGAGGACGATGTCCTTCGCTTCCATGATATGCCTCATCGGTGCAACCCTGATGAGCGTCTTCTCGTTCATCAGGCCAGACCTCATCATGAGGATCTTCACCGACGACATCAACGTAATAGAGCCCGGAGTGGAATACCTGAAGGTAGTTGCAGTCAGCTATATATTCGCTTCCATATCCCAGACACTATCAATCGGCTTCAGGAGTATCGGCAAGGCCCATATCCCTATGATAGTCACCTTCATATCCCTCACGCTCAATGCAATCGGAAACTATCTCCTCATCTTCGGCATCGGACCATTTCCAGAGATGGGAGTTGCAGGTGCGGCACTTTCCACAGCAATTGCAAGATTCATCGAGTTTGCAGTAGTTGCATACTTCACATGGGGACACAGGACTCCTTTCGCCTTCCACCTGGATTCCTTCCACTGGACTCACGACTTCAGGAAGCAGTTCACAGTCACATGCCTACCGGTAGTTCTCAACGAAGTGCTCTGGGCAACAGGCATGATCCTCTACAAGGTTGCATACTCAAGGCTTGGAACTGAAGCTCTCGCCACAATCAACATCAGTGAGGCGATCGCCAACTTCTTCTTCATTGCAATGATGGGAATCGGCAACGGAGCTACTGTACTTCTTGGAAACATCCTGGGTTCGGGAGACAGGGAGACCGCAATGGCCCTCTCGAGGAGAATACTCGTGATAACGATGGTGATCGGAGTGTTCACTGGAATGCTCGAAGCTGTCACAGCTCCTCTCTTCGCCTCCTGGTTCAACGTAAGTGCAACAGTCATTGCAGCAGCTGTAACATGCTTGAGGATCAATGCAATCCAGCAGCCTATAAAGAGCTTCAACATGGCGAACATCGTCGGAATCCTCCGCTCCGGCGGAGACACCAGAGCTGCAATGCTCATCGAGGTATTCTCCATCTACGCAGTGGGAATCCCTCTGTCGTTCCTTGCTGTAATCGTCTTCCATGCACCTCTTTCAGCTGTCTATGCAATCACAGCTCTCGAGGAAGGAACAAAGCTTATCCTCGGCTATTTCCGCTACAGGAAGGGTCACTGGGCCAAGGTACTTACATCCAAAGCAGCGTAAGAAGCGCAAAAACTGAAGGCACTCGAGTGAAAACCATACTTTTCTGATGATTTTTCCTCTAAGAGTGCTGCATTGTCACAGTACAAAAGCCATCTCTATGATATACTTCTATCACTATGAAAAAGATACTTGAAGGCGTACTGGCCGTCACACCAGACGGCACTGATTATCGGGACATCACCATCGAAGATGGCATCATCACAGACATCAGAAGGAGTGAAGGGAAGACAGACCTCATCGCTGTTCCAGGCTTCATCGATACCCACATCCACGGTTTCGGTGGACACGGTACTGAAGACTGCAATCCAGACTCAATCATCAAGATGTCGGATTCCCTCCTTGAGTTCGGAGTAACTTCATTCTTCCCTACAATCTACACAGATGTAGAGGAGAAGATGAAGAGATCCATCCACGCCTGCTACCTTGCAAAGGGCAAGGAGAAGGGTGCAGACATCAGGGGCATCCACATCGAAGGTCCATTCATCTCTCCAAAGCGCATCGGCGCACAGAACCCACTCGGAAGGAAGGACCCATCCGTAGAATATTTCGAGAAGCTTCTCGATGAGGCTCCAGACCTCGTAAAGGCAATGACAATGGCACCGGAGCTTCCAGGAGCCGCAGAAGTTGCCAAGGTTGCAAAGGAGCATGGAGTAAGATGCCTCTGCGGTCATACAAACGCAACATACGAAGAGACACTTGCAGGCCACAGATGCTGCATCAGCCATGCAACACACCTCTTCAATGCAATGAACGGACTCCACCACAGGAAGCCGGGCACAGTAGGAGCTGTCCTCACATCCGACATGACAGCTGAGATCATCGGAGATGGTCTCCACACACATCCAGCTGTAGTGAAGATGGTCGTAGACATGAAGGGTCCGGACAAGATCGCAATGATCACAGACTCACTCAGACCTACAGCACAGAAGGAAGGAAAGCTCACAGCAAACGACGTAGAGGTAGAACTCCTCAACGGTCTCTGGGTCACAAAGGGAAATCCAGACCTCATCCAGGGTTCAGCAGCTACAATGCTCATGGCATTCCAGAACTGCATGAAGTGGGGAGTTTCACTTGAAGACGCTGCAAAGATGACTTCCACAACTCCTGCAAGGCTCTACAATCTCGACGACGTCGGAACACTCGAGGTCGGCAAGAAGGCACATATCGTCGTCCTCAACAAGGACTATACAATCAACGAAGTGGTAAAGGGCTGAACTGGACATGTGGTACGATACACTTAAGAACAAGAGACTTTGGCAGATCTTCGAGGAGATCGAGAGAATTCCACGCGAGAGCGGCAATGAGGAGGGAATCCGCAACTGGCTTCTCTCCTGGGCCGACGAGCACGGTCTGAGAAGAGACACCGATGCAATCGGAAACGTATTCATCTACTGTCCTGCAACTCCAGGATATGAGAAGGTAGCACCAATCGCACTCCAGGGTCACATGGACATGGTATGCGTAAAGAAGCCAGGATCTGAGCACAACTTCCTGACAGACCCGATCGAGGTCGTATACGAGGATGGAATGATCCATGCAAAGGACACCTCCCTCGGAGCCGACAACGGAATCGCAATCGCCCTTGCACTGGACATCTTCTCGGATCCAGATGCAAAGCACGGTCCACTCGAGGCAATCATCACAATCAGTGAGGAAACCGGTCTTACAGGTGCATTCAACATCGACCCTGAGAAGGTATCTGCAAGGAAGATGATCAACCTCGACTCCGAGGAAGAGGCAATCATCTACATCGGATGCGCAGGTGGAGTCGACATGGAAGCTGAGCTTCCACTCAAGAGGAATCCAAACAAGGCAGGCCACACATACGAACTGAAGGTTTCCGGACTTCTCGGAGGTCACTCCGGCGGTGAGATCCACAAGGAGAGAGGCAATGCAGTAAAGCTTCTTGCAAGGATCCTCAAGAACATCGGACGCTACTCACTCGTTTCCATCGAAGGTGGTACGAAGCACAATGTAATCCCTTCTGAGGCAACAGCAGTCATCACATGCTCTTCAGACCCTTCAAGGAAGGTCAGGAAGATCGCAAAGGAGATTGCAAACGAGCTCAAGTATGCAGACCCTGGTTTCAAGGCCGAGGCAGTCGAGATCGAGAACGCTTCCGAGACACTCACAACAAGATGCCGCGACAGGATCGTAGACCTTCTCTACGTTGCACCTCACGGAGTATATGCAATGAGCACAGCACTCCCAGGAGTTGTAGAGACTTCCAACAACCTTGCCATCGTAAGGACTGAGGAAGACAGGTTCACAATCAAGAACAGCATCAGGAGCAACATCGGCTCTTCAAGGGAGAATCTCCTAGCCATCATGGAGAACATCTACAAGACCTATGGCTTCAGGACAGAGCATGGCAACGGCTATCCGGAGTGGGAGCCAAATCCAAGCTCCAAGCTACTCAAGCAGGTGGCAAAGGCATACAGTGAGATCCTCGGCAAGGAGCCGATCATCACTGCAATCCACGCAGGCCTCGAGTGCGGAATCATCAACAAGAGAGTCAAGGGAATGGATTCCATCTCCATCGGACCGGACCTGTTTGATGTACACTCCGTAAACGAGCATGTCAATGTGGACTCTGCCGAGAGAATTGCTTACTTTGTAAAAGAGATGCTTGCAAAAATCAGATAAGGAAACGACGATTGATAAATAAACCAGTAATAGGACTACTTGGATATCTTCAGAAGACAGAGAACATCTTCAACTACAAATACAACATGGTGAACGAAGCCTACATCAGTGCACTGATGAACGCAGGAGCCGTTCCCATCTACATACCATCATTCGATGACGATGAGTCCCTCCGTGGACTCATCGAGTCTGTAGATGGACTCCTGATCCCAGGCGGCGCCGATGTCGATCCTGTCATCTATGGAGAAGAGAACAAGGGACTATCCAGAGATACCGATATACATGAGGATACTTTCCAGAAGAAGGCGATAGAGTTCGCACTTGAGATGGGCAAGCCAATCATGGGTATCTGCAGAGGACACCAGCTCCTCAACGCACTCCTTGGAGGAAAGCTCATCCAGGACATACCGACAGAAGTGGAGGATGCCATCTCCCATGCAGAGGAGAAGAATGCAACCAAGGGTGTACACAAGGTATTCATAGAGAAGGGAACAGTTCTCCACTCGATCATGGGAAGGGATGAGATCGTAACCAATACCCTGCACCATCAGGCTGTGAAGATACCTGGAAAGGGCATGGTCGTTGCAGGCAGGACCGAGGACGGAATCATCGAAGCAACGGAGAACATCGAGAGAAAGATAGTTTCAATGCAATGGCACCCTGAGGCCCTGAAGGACTTTGAAGGAGAGGCGGAGACATCGAAGAGGATCTTCGAGTACTTCATCTCACTGATAGAGAAATGACCGGAAGAGTACAGACGGTAAGGCTGGAATGCAATCTAGGCTACAAGGAGAAGGAGCTTGAGTTCAATGCCCTTCTCCTTTGTATGCTTACAGCCCCTGCAGGGTCTGATGGATGCATCAGATACAGGCTGGACAAGTCCGGAAACAGCTATAACCTAAAAAGGATTTCAAGCGGGATAAACATTTCCCTAACAGAAGCAGGCAAGAGGGGTAACAACGAGGAGCACAATCTTGTAATTTCTTCTGGTACCTATAATTTCGAGGAATATCCAGAGCTATCCGAAGAGAATATTCTTATGGAAACGCTATCGGATATCTTAGGTACTAGAGGAAAAGATGAGATCTATATACGCATCTACAAGAAAAACAGCATAGAGTGCGTAATGCAGGCCTTTAGGCCTCTTTAGGTATCACTACCATAAGAAATATAAGGAGTTCATGAATTGAACGTTGAGACAATAGACAGCACATACCATGTGATAACCTTCGAGGATGGCAGGAAGATCCACCTCGTAGGTACAGCTCACATCTCTTCAGGCTCAGTCGAGGAAGTGGCAAGGGTCATCGATGAAGTGGAACCAGACAGGATCTGCATCGAACTCGATGATTCCAGGATGAAGACCAAGACAGACAGGAGCTATGAGGACCAGGACATAAGAAAGGTGATCAAGGAAGGAAGAGGCTTCTTCCTCCTGGCCAATACTGCTCTCGCATCCTTCCAGAAGAGGATGGGAGCACAGACAGGCATCAAGCCTGGAGAGGAGATCCTCGGAGCGGCATCCCTTGCAAGGGAACGGGGCATTCCACTCTCGCTCTGCGACAGGGATATCCAGATCACATTCAAGAGGGCATGGGCAAAGTCATCCTTCTGGAACAAGATGAAGCTTCTTGCAACCCTGATATCTGCAGCATTCTCAAACGAGACGATCACCGAGGAGGAGCTTGAGGAACTCAAGAGCCAGGATACACTCGAATCGATGATGAACGAGATTGCAAAGGAACTTCCTACCGTAAAGGAAGTGCTCATCGACGAGAGGGACAGATACCTGGCAACAAGCATCTACAATACACCTGGTGACAACAAGGTAGCGGTAATCGGAGCAGGACACACAAACGGAATCATCAGGACATTCGAGAAGCTCGAGAAGAACGAGATTCCAAACGAGACAGCCTCCATTACAGAGATTCCAAAGAGCAAGCCAATCGGAAAGATAGTCTCATATGTAATCCCTACCCTCATCGTTCTCCTGATCGTATGGGGTGGAATCCACTCCGGCTGGGACCAGGGACTCAAGATGTTCCTGATGTGGGTCGTAGTATGCATGTCATCAACGGCAATCGGAACACTCATCTCACTGGCACATCCGCTGAACATCCTCCTCTGTGCAATAACCGCACCGTTCTTCGCCCTGAATCCTGTACTTGGAGTCGGCATGCTGGGAGGAATCCTGGAAGCTACATTCCGCAAGCCCAAGGTAAAGGACTTCGAGGGAATGACAGATGATGCTGGCAAGTTCAAGGGTTGGTACAGGAACCGCATCCTGCATGCGCTTCTCGTATTCCTACTCTCCTCCGTCGGAAGTTCACTGGGAACACTCGTTGCATTCCCAATGCTGATCTCCCATCTCTGATGAGGCAACATGAGTACGAAGATAGTCACACTACTCGAGAATACATCAAGGGACCATGAGCTCATTGCGGCTCATGGCCTTTCTTTTTACATCGAAACAGGAAACAGGAAGATCCTATTCGACCTTGGACCAGATGAAAGCTTCCTACATAACGCCAGAGCTCTGAGAATCGCCGTAGAGGACGTCGACTACGTAATCCTTTCACATGGACACAGGGACCATACCGGAGGGCTTGGTGCGCTTCTACGCGCGAATGCGAAGGCAAGGATATACATCCACCGCAATGCACTGGACAATCTTGAAAGCATCTCATCAGGAAGACACTACATCGGACTTGATGAGAACCTGAAAGACAATGATAGACTTGCAGTCATCGATGGCGACTATGAGATAGAGCTAGGACTCAGGATCATGCAGACAAGGGGCAACAGGTTCATGTCTTCAGCAAACAATACACTCCTAAGGAACGGAGAGAGGGATGACTTCTCGCACGAGATCAACCTGCTGATCGACAACAGGATCCTGATGGTAGGCTGTGGGCACAGGGGAATCGTGAACATCATGGATACCGCAAGGCAAACTGTCATACCGGAAGCGGTGATTGGAGGATTCCACCTGATGACACCGAGAACAGGAAAGGCAATAGAAAGGGAGACAGTGGAGGCAATCGGCAAGGAGCTATCCCATTATGAGAACACGCACTTCTACACCTGTCACTGCACAGGAAACGAAGCGATAGATATCCTCACTCCCCTAATGGGAAAAAGCGAGTTATCCACAGTGGAAACCGGAGTTATCCTCCACTTGTAAGGAATGCTCACAATATGTGAAAACGGCGTTCTAGATAGCTAGGACGCCGTTTCTGTCTCTTTTCACTGAGTTTTCCACATATGGTGGTGGAAAACTTTCCACATGGGGGATAACTGTCAGTAAGGACTGCTAATCTATCAGCACTGCACTCTTCAGGGCGTTCTTCAGTGACCTTACCTGCATGATGCTCTCCGGTCTCTTCCTACCCTTTTCATAAGGAGTCATCAGACGCTCGAATCCAAGCTCTTCAGCAGCCTTTATACGTCTGTCGGCAAAGCCTACATAACGGACCTCTCCCGCAAGTGAAAGCTCACCGAAGGAGACGAGTCTAGAAGAGAGGCTCTTGTTGAGTCTTGAGGAATAGAGTGCTATGGCCAATGGAAGCTCGATGGAAACATCCGAAAGCTTCACACCACCTGCGACATTCACATAGATATCCTGGTCGGATAGCTTCAATCCGGCATGACGCTCCAGTATTGCCGCTACACGTGTAACTCTTGCATTATCGATCTTGTCCGAATAGACTCTCTGGAATCCGCTCTTTGCCGGTACTACAAGAGCCTGGATCTCGACAACGAATGTCCTTGTTCCCTCTGCAATCGAAGTGAATACGATTCCTGGAGGAAGCTCTCCATCCTCTCGGGCTGAGAGGAACATGCCGGTTGGATCCTTCACACCATGAAGTCCCTTGCCGTCCATTTCAAAAAGTCCAATCTCATCTACAGAACCGAAGCGGTTCTTTGCAGCTCGGAGAAGTCTTACTCCCCCTTCTGCGTTCTCAAAATAGAGAACTGTATCTACCATATGCTCGACGATCTTAGGACCTGCGATGTTTCCATCCTTCGTCACATGTCCGACGAAGAAGATGGCTGCTCCGATCTTCTTTGCAAGCAATGACAGTGAAAGGCAGCAGGCTCTCACCTGATTGGGAGAGCCCTGCATGGAGGCTACAGCTGCAGAGGAAAGGGTCTGGAGTGAATCAACTACCACAACACGTGGCTCGAGCCTCTCCAGAGCTTCCTCAAGCGCCTCCAGGCGCGTATCACAGAAGATGGATATGTTATCCAGCTTGAGACCAAGTCTCTCGCCTCTGAGACGCACCTGAGATGGGGATTCCTCCCCGGAGACGTAGAGAACGTCTCCCTGAGCAGACAGATGTGCAATCATCTCGAGCATGAGCGTAGATTTGCCGATTCCCGGATCACCGCCAACGAGGACGGATGATGGAACCATGACTCCACCACCAAGGACACGATCGAGTTCGTCGTATCCCGAGGAAAGCCTCATGGCCTTGTCAGCAGGAATATCGGACAGCTTCTTTATTCCACTGTCCATGACAACAGGTGCAACACCGTTAGCAGGCTTACTCTCTGGAATTACAGTCTCCTCTTCGAAACTGTTCCACGAGCCACACTTATTGCATCTTCCCATCCATTTGGTTTCTACATGCCCACACTCTGAGCATACATATCTAGACTGTACTTCTTTCATGTTATTCCTATAGCTTAGAAATCGAGAAGTTCAACCTCGAAGATGAGATAGGAGTTTGGTGGGATGAGTCCTGGGTAACCATACTCACCGTAGCCGAGCTCTGGTGGGATGATGAGAGTTCTCTTCTCGCCCCTTGTCATTGTCTGAAGTGCTTCGTTCCATCCCTCGATTACCTGACCGATCTTGAAGGAAGCTGGCTCCTTTCTGGCATAAGAAGAATCGAATACCTTTCCGTTGAGGAGATATCCCTGGTAGTGTGTTGTTACATAGGCACCGTACTTAGGGGAATCCTTTCCATCGCCTTCCCTGTTGACTACGTATCTGAGTCCGGAAGGTGTTGTGATTGCATCTGGGTATCTGTTCTCGATCTCTGCGATGATCTTAGCTCTTGCAGCCCTGATCTTCTCCTGCTGGATCTTCTCGATGTTCTCGACATAGTCGGAGAAAGCCTCGCCGGATGTATCGAACTTCTCTGCATCCTCACCAACACGGATGATCTTGACAGTATTGATCCTGTCGCCCTGCTCGATCCTGTTGACTACATCCTGTCCCTCTACAACATGACCGAATACTGTGTGCTTGCCATCAAGCCATGGAGTCTCGACATGTGTGATGAAGAACTGAGAACCGTTTGTGTTAGGACCTGCGTTAGCCATGGAGAGAACTCCTGGACCTGTGTGTCTGAGAGAATCGTCAAACTCATCTGGGAATCTGTAGCCAGGACCGCCTGTACCGTTTCCAAGTGGGCATCCACCCTGGATCATGAAGTCCTTGATTACCCTGTGGAAGGAAAGGCCATCGTAGAAAGGATTTCCCTTGTCTTCCATGTTGAGCTCACCTTCAGCGAGACCAATGAAGTTGCAGACTGTCATTGGGCACTTCTGGTATTCGAGATTGAGAAGGATCTCTCCCTTGGAGGTATCCATCAATGCATAGATTCCATTCTTAAGATCTGTTGTGTCCATCTTATTGTTTTCCTTATATGCTTTGTTTGTTTTCTATTGTTTTTTCGATCATTCCTCGAAAAGGTCATCATCTGCAAGAAGAGCATAGATTCTCTCAAGCTCTCTCTGTGTGCGGAATCGGATCTGGATCCTGCCTCTATCGACAGAACCCTTGATCTCAACCTTGGCACCGAGTGCTGAGATGAACTTCTCTTCAGCGAGTGTAACCTCCGAAGACTTTTCCTTCTTCTTGCCCTTAGGAACAATCTTGTGGCCTGCGTTGTATTCACCTGCAAGACTCTCTGCTTCACGTACAGTGAGGCCATCCTCTACTATGCGCTTCCTGAGAAGCTCATAGTCACTAGGGTTCTTCAAGGACAGGATCGCTCTTGCATGTCCCGGTGTAATCAGGCCCGATGTGACATCGTCCTTGATGTTGTCCGGCAGTACAAGAAGCCTCAGTGTGTTTGCTACAGCAGAGCGGGACTTGCCGACTCTGAGTGCAATATCCTCCTGAGTATAGCCTGCTGTCTCCATGAGAGTATGGTAGGCTGCAGCCTCTTCCATTGGGTTGAGGTCTTCTCTCTGTACATTCTCAATGAGTGCAATCTCAGCTCTCTGAATGGCAGAAAGACTTCTTACGATTACGGGAATCTCTGAAAGCCCAGCAAGCTCAGCCGCCCTGTACCTTCTCTCTCCAGCGATGATGGAATATCTCTCGGGAGCATACTCCTCAACGAGGATTGGCTGGATGATACCCTGTGTCCTGATGGAGTCGGCAAGTTCCTTGAGCTTGTCTTCATCAAAGTATTTACGAGGCTGGTTTGGATTTGGTTTCACGTGAAACAATGGAACACTGAGTACCTCGTTTTCCTTTGTTTCCTTAGCAGGAAGAATGGAAGTGTTGATTACATTCTCAAGAGAAGCATCGTAATCGAAGTTGCTCATGAGGCTTCCCATTCCCTTTCCCAGTCCATGCTTCTTATCGTTATGCACGAGCTACAACCTCCTTTGCCAACTGAGCATATGCCTTAGCTCCGGCATTTCTCTTATCGTAGATATTAATCGGAAGTCCATGGCTCGGAGCTTCTGAAAGTCTTGAAGACCTAGGGATGATAGTCTCGAATACAAGATCCTTGAAATATGTCGATACATCCTCGACTACATCCTGGTTCAAGAGGATCCTCTTACTGTACATGGTAAAGAGAATACCCATGATCCTAAGCTCAGGATTAAGACCTCTTCTTACATTGGAGATTGTTCTCATCATCAGATTAAGGCCTTCCATTGCCATGTACTCGCACTGAAGTGGAATGATGATCGAGTCGGCCCAGACGAGAGCATTCATGGTCTCGAGTCCAAGTGATGGTGGACAATCCAGGAGTATGTAATCAAACATCGTATCCAGTGGAGAGAGAGTCTTCTTGAGGAAGAACTCCCTGTCGTCTTCTTCTACCAGTTCGATAGGAAGAGCTGCTGTATCGATGGAACCTGCTATGAGTGATAGATTCTTGACTATGGTCTGCTGTACAGCTTCCTCGGCTCCCTTCTGGCCTGTGATCACCTGATAGATGGTACTCTTGCGTCCATCCCCGGAGACCGCACCTGTCAGGTTAGCCTGAGCATCAAAGTCAATCAGGAGAACCTTGAACCCCATTGAGGCAAGGCAGGAACCAAGGTTGACGCATGTTGTCGTCTTGCCTACTCCGCCTTTTTGGTTAAAAAAGATGATCTTATGAGCTTTCATGCTTTAAATATAAGAAAAATAATATCAATTGTCGACAACTATTTATATATAGAGACATTTTTACATAAATCGTAAAACACTGAAATCGGAACGATTGAAACGATGCAAGGGGAGCAGCTTATCAATTATATAATAAGTAGTTACCCGAACTTGACCATCCTCAATTCGGTAAAGTATATTAATACTACAGTAATAAGGAGTAATTCCCATGGACGAACAGAAAGTAAAGGAAGCTATCAATGCTATCAGACCAGCTCTCCAGAACGATGGAGGAGACATTGAGTACCTCCACATGGAAGGCAAGAATGTATATGTAAGACTCGTAGGCGCATGCGCAGGCTGCCCAATGAGCCAGCTCACACTCTCCAATGGCGTACAGCGCTATGTAAGAGAGACAGTTGATCCTGAGATCAACATCATCAACGCTTCCTTCTGATAAGAGGACGCTAGATACCCCCATCCAGCCTTCAAGGGCTGGATTTTTTTATGCCCTCATCATAGGGCGAAGCTGGACTCTTATAATTTCCCTCTCCAGACACTGCCAGAACAGCAGAAAACACCGCTCTACACCCCAGAAATAGTCCATGTTTCACGTGAAACGAAGATAAAATCCCTATTTAATTCCTTTCTAGATATAAAGTTGTAATAAAATTCCTGTAAATCGCCTATCCGGCAGGAATTATCCACATCAAAACCGAGTATTCCAATGCATATACCATATACCCTAATTACGTTTTAGGTTACTGTTTTAGGTAGCATACCTAAAAAATCAAATTACATTTTTAACCCTCAGAAAATCTTATATATTTCATTGCAAAATATAGAGTTACTCTTATATATTCACTGTACCTAAAAATAAGATATTTTATATCTAGATAACCTAATATAAGCTCAGAATGCCCTTTTGAAAGTCCTGAGGATTATCCATACTCCGTCTATTTGCACTCTGAGGCTCAATTTAGCTGCATACACAGCGATTCCAGGGGATTCTGGGCATATTGTAGGTATATTCAACGCTAAGAACCCCATATCAGCGGCAATTGCAGGCGTAATACATCATCGGCAAGCAATACTGGAGCCTATCGGCTTATTTCTACCTGTATTTCAGGCGTTTTTCGCTTCAAATCCCCAGATTTATACCGGATTCCCAGTAGTTTCAGATCAGCATGCCCTGTATACGAAGTAAGCTGGCTGCAATATACTTATAAACCTTTGAAATATAGTGACTTATACCTTATTGCAACCATACAGAAGCTCAGCTTGCAGCCAGAACTAACGATCATGGACTTCCCAACAGCAATATAGCTAAACAATATATCTATATATTCTCTTTACAATGCAGGATTCCCTGAAAGCAGAATTCATCTCGCACATCCACTTTCTAAACATATTCTAGATATAATCATGTAATAACACAGCTTTTTCTAGATATAAGCTTGTAATATGTTTCACGTGGAACGTTTAGATTGGACTTGGAGTTACCAGCATTGCATAGCTTTCGTTACTTAGACTGATGTAGCAATATAATTCAAGTAATCAAAAACCATATGTCTATCAAACCATGGTCTGGAATAGGCAAGCACTGATCAAACATGCTTCAAGGACATATATCCTATGAAATCTCTATATAAGCATGCCTTATTCAAAGATATGCTATTTTCGGATCTTGCTCACCCCTGGAATCACCAATGATCCAATTACTATAGCTCTATATATCATCCATTGATTCCCCGGTTCTAATCTCAATTGCCTTACTTCGTAAAAGGATCCAAGTATTCAAAAACAACAACCATATTAAGTTTTCACATGAAACTTTATCGAAGAGCCACAACTATGCGACGCAGCATGATATTCCTCATTTCAAGACCAATCTGCATTTCCATTATAAGAATTACAGTACTTCCAGATCTCGAAGGAATTCAGAAAACTCTAAAACGCGATTCTGGGGCCTATCGAGATATGAACCAATGCAAGAAGTCATATTTCACATGAAACAGAATCAGGACTTGATGGGTGCTGGGCTCAAAATAAAACACTGATCTCCTCAAGACAATTTCTCCATTTTCAGGCTATAGGAATATTAGGTAAAACCTAGGTCTAAACATGTCAATTTTCACGTGAAACTGATACTGATTTTAGCCTTGGTTGGTTAAAAACTGAAAAAATCTGAAAAAGGCAAAAACCGCTTAGAATAGCCCTCTAAGGCCCTTTTTAGGCCTATAATACTATCTATAGTAACAGATTGGCTTGAATCACCTATATACTTTTATACTATTCAATAGGGTACTTATTTCAAGCCCTCCCAAAACCCCTCATTTCGGCCGATTTAACCCTTAAATGATATATTTCGCCCATTTTCTGTAATCGATTTCTACGCGATTTTTGACTTCAGACGTACCTCTACACACGAATATTGCGTAGATTTCAATTACAGATTTTCAGTACATAATCTACAGAATGTAATAAATTGTTAGCCTGCAAGAATTTCCGATCCATCAGGCGGGTAGGTATTGGCTAGAACTCATCCACTAAAAAGGCTCACAGAAGACGCGAACCCCAGCCATCCCATAGAAACTACCTTCCTCCACCCGACGCGAGCGTAGCACGCGTATAATCGCCCAATGGACAGAAGGTAAGAGGGCAGAGAAAAGCCCACGCCTTGCGACGTGGGCTGAAATATCGGATTGAAAGCTTCGATTATGCTTCTGTTGTTGGCTCTACAGGAGTCTCTGCTGGAGTTACGGCTTCCTCGACTTCAGTCTCGGTCTCCTCATCCTCCGGCTCCTCTTCCTGGTAGTCGGTTACAGCAAGTGCATTGATGTAATCGCCTCTCTTCTTGAAGGATGCAACCTTGATACCCTTTGCAGCTCTTCCCTGTACGGTAATGCTATTGCAGTGTACCCTGATAGCCTGTCCCTTGAGAGTGATGATGATTACATCATGGTCATCGTCTACTGCGAATGCATCTACGATGCCATTCTCACCGTTCTCGATGTTGTAGATCTTCTGGCCAAATGTATTCCTTCCGTGAGCCATGAACTCCTCGAACCTGACTCTCTTTCCGGCACCCTTCTCAGTTACCATGAGGATATCCTTGCCTTCCTCGACCTTTACGAGAGCTGCAAGAGCATCGTCGCCCTGAAGCTTGATACCGCCAACACCATGAGTTGACCTTCCCATGGTACGGATGTTGCCTACATCTGTCCTGAGGCCCTTACCGGAGCGTGTGATGAACATTACATCGTCATCATCATCTACGAAGATGGACTGGATGAGCTCATCGCCCTCATCGAGGATGATAGCCTTTACACCCTTGACCTTGGCATTAACGAATGCATTGAGGTCAACTCTCTTGGTAACACCGTATCTAGTGCCCATGAGGATGCTCTTAGGCTCGCTGAAGTCCTTGAATGTAAGTACTGCAGTTACCTTCTCGTTGTTCTCGATCTGGATGATGGACTTGAGGGATGACCCCTTGGCTGTCTTTGCAGTCTCTGGGATATCGAATCCTCTGACGTAGTATGCCTTACCAAGGTTAGTGGCAAACAGGATGTAGTCGTGGGAGTTGCAGATGAAGAGATGCTGTACGAAGTCTCCATCTACGAGCTTGGCACCGATCGTACCCTTTCCACCGCGTCCCTGAGCCTTGTATTCCTCGGAAGGGATCCTCTTTGCAAAGCCCTTGTTTGTGATGGAGATTACGACCTCTTCCTTCTTGATGAAGTCCTCTGGGGAAGCATCCTCAAGCTCTCTCTCGACAATCTCGGTGCGTCTCCTGTCACCGTATGTCTCCCTGATCTTCACAAGCTCGTCCTTGACGATGCCAAGGATCTTATGCTCGTCTGCAAGTACCTCGCGGTAGTATGCGATCTTGAGTTCGAGATCGTTGAGTTCTGCAAGGATCTTCTCTGTCTCGAGATGGCTGAGTCTTCCCAGCTTCATGTCGATGATTGCATCTGCCTGGACCTGGTCGAGGGAGAATGCCTTCTGGAGGTTGAGGGATGCAACTGTATTGTCCTCAGCTTCCTTGATGATCCTGATGACCTCGTCGATGTTCTCGAGTCCCTTCTTGAGTCCCTCGAGGATATGTGCTCTCTCTTCAGCCTTCTTGAGGTCGAACTGTGTCCTTCTTGTAACGACTTCCTTCCTATGGTCGACGTATGCTACGAGCATCTCCTTCAGGTTGAAGAGCTTTGGAGCTCCATTCTGGAGGGCAAGGTTATAGATGTTGAAGTTGGACTGCAGGGCAGTGCGGGCAAAGAGCATGTTGAGTACGATGTTTGCCACAGCGTCCTGCTTGAGCTCGATTACGACCCTGATACCATCCCTGCCGGACTCGTCGCGTACTGCAGCGATTCCCTTGATCGTGTCGTCCTTCCTGAGCTCATCGATCTTCTTTACGAGGTCTGACTTGTTCACCTGGTATGGAAGCTCTGTGAAGATGATCTTGTCGTGTCCCTTCTCGTTCTCCTCGATCTCGTAGCGGGAGCGGATTACTACCTTTCCCTTACCTGTGGTATAGGCATCCATGATGCCCTTCTTACCGCAGATTACACCGTAGGATGGGAAGTCAGGTCCCTTGATGTACTCCATGAGCTCAAGGATGGAGATCTCAGGATTGTCGATGAGTGCTGCAATGCCGTCGATTACCTCAGAAAGGTTATGTGGGGCAAGGTTAGTGGCCATACCTACAGCAATACCGGAGGATCCGTTTACGAGCAGGAATGGGATTGCAGCTGGAAGTACAGCTGGTTCCTTCAATGATTCATCGTAGTTGGATGTGAAATCAACAGTGTTCTTGTTGATGTCTACGAGCATCTCCTCACCGAGCTTGGAAAGCTTGGCCTCGGTATATCTCATTGCTGCTGGTGGGTCACCATCGATGGAACCGAAGTTTCCCTGTGGCTTTACGACTGGATATCTCAGGGAGAAATCCTGTCCGAGACGGACAAGGGCATCGTATACGGATGCATCTCCATGTGGATGGTACTTACCGAGAACGTCACCTACGATACGCGCACACTTCTTGGTAGCTGAAGAAGCCTTCAGTCCCATCTCGCCCATATCGAAGAGGATTCTCCTGTGGACTGGCTTGAGGCCATCCCTTACATCTGGCAGAGCTCTGGATACAATTACGCTCATCGCATAATTGAGGTAGCTCGTCTTCATTTCACCGGCAAGGTCGGATTTGATGACGTTGCCTACGTGTTCTTCCTTTATCATTTCGTCCATAATGTTTCCCTTATACGTCAAGCATGCTTACGTAGTTGGCATTCTGTTCGATGAACTCTCTTCTAGGTTCAACATCTTCACCCATGAGCATGGAGAATACCCTGTCGGCTTCCTCGGCATCTGCAAGGGTTACCTGACCGATATAACGTGTCTCAGGGTTCATTGTAGTCTCCCAGAGCTCTTCCTTCTCCATCTCTCCAAGACCCTTGTATCTCTGAACTGCACACTTGGAGTTGTCTCCGCCTGCAAACTCGTCGATGATCTGCTGCTTCTCCTCTTCGAGGTAGGCATAGTGGACCTTCTTTCCGATTGTGATCTTGTATAGAGGAGGCATTGCGAAGTATACATATCCCTTCTCGATGATAGGCTTCATGTATCTGAAGAAGAATGTGAGAAGGAGTGTCCTGATGTGGGATCCGTCAACATCGGCATCGGCCATGATGATGATCTTGTGGTATCTGACCTTGTTGATGTCGAATGTCTTCTCGTCACCGTTCTCATCCATCTCGTCATGGTCAGCCTGGCTCTCGTTGTATCTTGTTATGCCGGCACCGATTGTCTGGATGATTGGATGGAGCTTGTCGTTGTTGAGTACCTTCGCTTCCTGAGCCTTCTCTACGTTGAGCATCTTACCCCAGAGAGGTAGGATGGCCTGGAACTTGGAGTCTCTTCCCTGCTTTGCTGTACCACCGGCGGAATCACCCTCTACGATGAAGACCTCACACTTTACAGGGTCCTTCTCGGAGCAGTCTGCAAGCTTTCCAGGTAGTCCTCCTGTCTCGCTCTTCTTGCGGATCGATTCACGTGCCTTTCTTGCTGCGATCCTTCCGATAGCTGCATTGGTGACCTTCTCGAGAAGCTTCTCGAGGTTCTCAGGGAACTCATCGAAGTAGTTGTTGAGGTTCTCGTATACGAGAGAGTCTACGATACCACGTACTGCAGAGTTGCCGAGCTTCATCTTTGTCTGTCCCTCGAACTGTGGCTCAGGGATCTTTACTGAGATGATCGCTGTAAGACCTTCTGCGATATCGTTCGCCTCAAGGGATTCGGAGTACTTCTTCATGAACTTGACGCTCTTCTTGAGCTGGTTGTTCAGGCTCCTGGAAAGAGCTGTCCTGAATCCTACGAGATGAGTACCACCTTCACGTGTATTGATGTTGTTTACGAAGGTATAGATCTTCTCGTCGTACTTGTCGTTGTACTGGATGGCAACCTCGACGGATACTTCCTTCCTGTCGTCGGTAACCCTTACACCCTCGAATGAGATTGGCTCGAAGAGAGTTGTCTTGTACTGGTTGAGATACTTTACGAAAGAGGAGAGACCCCCCTCTGCATGAAGCTTCTCATGCTTTACCTCTTCACCGCGATTATCGGAGATCTCGATGTTGATTCCCTTGTTGAGGTATGACAGTTCCCTGAATCTTGCAAGGAGTGTCTCATAGCTGAATGAGTTCCTCTCCATGATGGAGAAGTCAGGTGAGAACCTTACAGTCGTACCTGTCTCGTCGGTTGTTCCAACGACCTCGACGTCTCCTGCTGGAATACCCTTGTGATATACCTGCCTGTAGACGTTTGGAGCCCTTCTTACAGTGACCTCCATCCAGGATGAAAGTGCGTTTACACATGAAACACCAACACCATGGAGACCTCCGGAAACCTTATATGCGTTATCGTCGAACTTACCACCTGCATGGAGCTGTGTAAGAACAACTTCAAGAGTGCTCTTATGCTCCGTAGGATGCATCTCAACTGGAATACCACGTCCGTTATCGGAAACGGAGCAAACCTCACCGTATTCACCGTTCTCGAGTGATATGACGATATTGTCACAGTAGCCTGCCATGGCCTCATCGATAGAGTTGTCCACGACTTCGTACACGAGGTGATGGAGACCTTCGATTCCTGTGGAACCGATGTACATGCCCGGGCGTTCCCTGACAGGTTCGAGGCCTTTCAGGACCTTGATTTCCTCGCCAGTATACTGTCTGGCGGCGTTTTCCTTTCTTGTTTCGTCTTCGCTCATGTCTGTCCTTGTATTCTATTAGATTTTCAATTGCTTGGTCATAAGCTTTCCCCTACGGGGAAACATGGATTTATTATACTTTATTCAAGAAATAAGTGCAACAGAGCCAATATGCGCAAATACATATACACAATGGATTTGAAGTCATAGGGACCGTGGCCTATGAGGCAATGCAGAACCAAGATGGACCCCAAAGATTACAGCAGGATCTGAAGTTTCATCGAATTCCCTCCGAAACTACATGGTAAGCCATCCTACCCAACAGGAATACGAGGATATATATCCAAATCTACACACTCAAAGGAAAATCAACAATAATTCCTTATATATCATGCACTTGCATCGAAATAGTACAATATCCATACAACCTAGCAACCTGAGGATAACTCCAACATTCCCGTGGATAACCCGGTGGATAACCTACAGGAAAAAAGCAGGCCCGGACATGCCGAAAAAATAGGAAGCTTACTCAGTCGATCACAGCTTTCTAGAACACAACTGATTCATACAGAAAGAGATAGGAAAACCATCTTGAAAAACAGTGAATCCAGGCTCTCTGGCATGTGGAAAACTCCACTCTCGGCAATGTGGAAAAACAGGCTGGCAAGAGCATCCCCACTTCATATAATTGACTTGCAAACACGCCACTCTCTCCGTATGATATTAGAACACTACATGGAGGTTTTTTCGTGGATAAGGAACTCTGGGAACAGATCAGCAGACAGCTGGAATCCAGCTTGCCGTTCAAGAAGAAGACATGGTTCAAGAAAGTCATCTTCCTCGGATGCGAGAACGACGTAATCAATCTTGGACTTCACTCCGAGTTTACACTCCAGGGACTGCTGAGAAACGGAACGGATGAGATCCTCAATACATGCTCTGAATTTGCAGGCCGCCCTATGCAGCTCAACTTCACTGTAATCGATGACGAGGAGAAGAAGGCAGAAGAAGAGGCGGAGGAAGACATCCCGGAGGAGAAGATTCCAGAGGTCGAGGAAAAGCCGGTACAGAGCCAGAAGAAGAGCAGGAATACAGCTGCAGGAAAGACAGCAGACCTGCAGGAAAGGGTATATGGCGAAACCAGCAGGAAAGCTGCAGAGGCTGCCAAGGCAGCTGAGTCACACCTCAATCCCCACTATACATTCGACAACTTCGTTGTAGGTGACAACAACAACTTCGCCTATAACGCTGCAAAGGTAATATCGAAGAACCCGGGACTGTCCTACAACCCATGTCTCATCTATGGAGGAGTAGGGCTCGGCAAGACACACCTAGTACAGGCAATCGGCAACTTCATCATCAACGACAACCCGAAGATGAAGGTAATCTACACGACTGCAGAAAGCTTCATGAACGAGCTTGTAAGCTCCATCATCACAAAGACTGCATCCACCATCTTCAAGAAGAAGTACAGGAGTGCAGACGTACTCCTCATAGATGATATCCACTTCCTCCAGGACAAGGACAAGGCACAGGAAGAGCTCTTCCATACATTCAACGACCTTACCGAGAGGAACAAGCAGATCGTATTCACATGCGACCGTCCAATCACCGAGCTCAAGGGCATCGCAGACAGACTCAGGACAAGATTCACGAAGGGAACAAACGTAGACCTCCAGCCACCTCTATACGAGATGAGACTGGCTATCGTACAGGCTAAATGCCAGGAGATGGGATACAACATCCCTCATGACATCCAGGAACTCCTCTGCCAGAACATCAAGACGAACGTCAGGGACCTTGAAGGAGCGCTCATAACACTGGATTCCTTCTCCAAGCTCGTAGGAAAGGAGATTACGAAGAAGGTTGCACTCGACCACATCAGGAACTTCCTCCCGGCCCAGGTGCTAAAGGAATCGGAGATTACAGTCGACGACATCATCGACGAGACCTGCAGGTACTTCAACATCACGGCCAACGATGTGAAGAGCAAGGCAAGAAGCCAGACGATCACAAGGCCTCGCCATATCGCAATGTACATTGCAGCCGACATGACAACCAGAAGCCTCTCTGAAATCGGAAAGACATTCAACGTAAAGGACCATACATCGGTCAAGTACGCAATCGACAAGATAACAAGGGAAAGAAGGACGGACGAGGACCTCAACGAATCGATAGAGAACATCAGGAAGGCCATCCTGCAGGGTGGGGACAGCACCTGATACCAGAACGGAAACAAGCCGGAAACAGCCATCTCCACACGGGGATGGCTATATTTTTCAGCATATACAGAGCACTCTGGAGACAACAGGAGGAACAAGCGTTCCATATAGGATATACATATGTTTAACCATATACAAAAATCAAGAGGAAAAGCTCTGGGACCCTTCATGCACAGCAGTGTGGACTAAGAAGGATATAGGGCATATTCCAGCCTTCAATAAATATGATTTATAATATATAAAAACAGACAGGAGGCAAGCTGTAGAAACGGGTGGAACAGCTGTTTTTATATCTAGGGAACAGCTAGTATATAAATATGATATAACATTTATAATCCCTACAATTCCATTTTATATATAATAATATATATTTTACTCTATATATCATATACATAAATCCACTTAATACTTTTATATGTTTATACACTTAATTTCTTTCAATATAATATTTTATTTACATTATAAAAGTTGACAAATCGCATATTATAATATAGAATATCAAATAAGAAACAAGGATAAAAATGCATCATCTACAGCAATCGGAAAAGTTTTCCACAATCGGAGGAAAACCCTGTGGAAAAGGTGTGGAAAACCGGTGGATAACATGTGGAAAAGTCGTGAGTTTTCCACAGCTTTCCACAGGAGAATGGAACCTCGAAAAAGGGGTGGTGGAAAACTATGCCAGTTATCCACATTTATTCCACATTTTTTTCCACCGCGTAAGTCCTTTCAGTGCAAGAATATGATGGTAGTTATCCCTACTTTCCACATACCTACTATTACTACTAGTTTTATTTATAAAATAAATAGTAGATTGTCGACCTGTGGAAAACTTTTCCAAGACTCGAAAGAGACTTGGGAAACAAAGCAGTAAAATGCTATAATGGAAGAGGTGGAAAGGAAGAGGTTCCAATCATCTATTTCCATGGAATATACATCAGAATAAAAAGCATCCCATGAGGATGGTCAATCCCACTGGGAAAATGGAGTCTATAAATGAAGTTCATATGTTCATGTGAAACCCTCAAGAAAGAGATCGGCTATGCCATCAATTTCACTAGCAAGAGAAACGCACTTTCAATCTCCAGCAACGTTCTTCTGGAGAACAGCAACAACGTACTTACAATCAAGAGTACAGATACAAAGAATGGCTTCATCGGAAGCATCGAGGTCGAGACCATAATCCCAGGCTCTACAACTGTAATCTGCGAGAAGCTCCTCTCTGTCCTCAAGAACATCTCCTCAGACCTCACACTCGAGATCAGCGAAGAGAACGACAAGCTCTCGATCAGGAACAATGCAGAGAGCCGCTTCCTCGTAAACATCAGGACAATCAACAGTGACAAGTATCCAGAGCTCCTCTCCATCGATGACGATGAGTTCTTCACAATCGGACAGCATGATTTCTTCTCGATGATCGACAAGACTCTCTTCGCTGTAAGCCATGATGAGGCAAGATACTTCCTTACAGGTGTATACATGGAGAAGAAGGACGACAAGCTCGTAATGGTTGCAACCGATGGAAAGAGGCTTGCATGCAGCAGGAAGGCAATCGAGCATGACATTCCAACCTTCAATCCTGTAATCCTTCCACCTGCATTCCTTGCAAACCTCAAGGCAATCGGATCAGGGGATGGAGTCCTCTCACTTGCAATCAGGAACGGCTATGTATTTGCAAACATCGAAGGTCACCTTATCTACTCCCTTCTCATCACAGGCAACTATCCTGCCTACGAGAGGGTAATCCCAAAGAACTTCGAATACAGATGTATTACGGATACTTCCGACATGCTCAATGCAATCAACCTCATTTCCGTAATGATCGAGATGAAGAGCAAGAAGATCTTCTTCGAGATCAACAACCAGGGCATCATGGTTTCCGGTGAGGATAACGATGGAGATTCCAAGAACATCATCCACTGCCAGTACGATGGACCGGAGACAAGGCTCAGCTTCAACTACAACTTCCTCCAGGATGCTGTAAAGAAGATCGACAGCAAGAACTTCGCTCTCTGCTTCAACAACTCCTCCAGTGCAATCGGCATCCTTGCAGATCCTGAGGATGACAACATCTTCATCATCATGCCAATGCAGTCATGACGAGCTTCGAAGAGATCACCATAAGAAATTTCAGGAACATATCCAATGCACGCCTCAGCATTGCAGGCAAGGACATAGTCCTGATCGGTATCAACGGCCAGGGGAAGACCAACTTCCTCGAGGCCGTCTATACTTTATGCTTCGGCTCCTCCTTCAAGACCCTTTTCCTGAAGGAGTGCGTGAAGCACGGCGAGACTGGGTTCGTACTCGAGGGAAGATTCCGCAACGAGTACGGAGAGCTGCAGACCATCCGTCATGTCTTCGAATCCGGCAAGCGCTACATCGAGATCGATGGAAAGGAGATCCGTGACAGGAAGGAACTCATCTCCCAGTTCCCTTCGATCGTCTTCTGCCATGAGGACATAGACTTCATCAAGGGGGATCCCGAGACGAGACGGAAGTTCTTCAACCAGATGATGAGTCTCTCGACTCCTCTCTTCATCGACCAGCTCAGGATCTACAAGAACATCCTCTCCAAGAGAAATGCCTCCATCAAGACAGGGAACTACTCCCTGCTTCCAATCTACAATGAGAAGCTTGCAAGGGTAGGCTTCGAGATAATCCAGGAGAGACAGAGGTCTGTCGATGAATTCAACACACTCTTTCCATCTCTCTATGCAAAGGTCTCTGGAGGTAAGGACGATGTCTACATCGCCTACCAGCCATCATGGAACGGAGTGGAATCGGAAGAGGACATAATCAGTATCCTCGAGGATACTGTCGAGAGGGACATCAAGATGCAGACCTCGACAAGCGGGATCCATAGGGACAGGTTCGTGGTCAAGGATTCCAACGGCATCTTCAGCCAGACAGGCTCTACCGGTCAGATAAGACTCTGCTCCCTTCTCTTCAGGATTGCAGAGGCCAGGTCGTTCGAGAGGGCGACAGGACGAAAGCCGATCCTGCTGCTCGATGACGTACTTCTCGAGCTCGATGACAGGAAGAGGTCGCTGTTCCTCGAGGAGATGAGTGACTACAGCCAGGCATTCTACACATTCCTTCCAAGGGAGAGCTATTTCTCCGACGAGGGCAAGAGACCTGTGAGCTATGAGGTAAGGGAAGGAACTTTCACCGAACTCTGATTGGATGTATCATGGATTTAGGAGACTGAAGTGGAACAGGACGACAAGAAATACTATTACTCTGTAGGTGACCTGCTGCCGGAGATCCTGAAGAACTGCACCGGTGGAGGCGGTGACAGCAAGAAGAGGATCATACGTGAGCGCTGGCCCTATATCGTAGGGAAGAGACTCCATCAGTACGGTACCTATGTGAAGGCTGAAAGGAACATCCTGTACATACAGGCAGACAGTCAGAACCACGTGACAATCCTGAAGCTCAATCAGCGTGGGATAATATCACGCTACAACGAGATATTTCCCAACGACAGAATAGTGTCTTTAGTGGTTTATTCGGATTCGAGCATGTATTCCCATCAGTTCTAGGGAAAACTCGCTATTTTGTTACAAATAAGTCAGATAGAGACCTTGACTACATGCTTCACTATCTGTAAAATTCGTTAACTGGACACCTATGTCCAAAAAATCAAAAAAATACAACGCTTAACAGCGAAGAATATTGGAGATTACTCATGAGTTACAAAGGCAAGAGAACTTACCAGCCAAGTAAGATGAAGAGAACCAGAAAGTTCGGTTTCCGCGCAAGAATGGCTACAAAGGGTGGACGTCTTGTACTTGCTCGCAGAAGAGCAAAGGGCAGACACAGCCTCACAGTCAGCGATGAGAAGAAGCCTTACTAAGAAAGAAATCATCAAAAGCAAAGCAGAGATAGATCGCATTTTCAAACACGGACGTAGATATTCGTGTGAGGGAATGCGATTACTTGCTTTAAGTAACGGAACCTCGACTGACCGTATCATAGTTATTCCAGCGCGCGGCTACGGTAGAGCTGTAGACAGGAATAAGCTACGCAGAAGGTGCAAGGAGATCTTCCGTAACTGGGATGGCAGGTTGAATCCTGAAGAACATCCTGATGAGACTACAGGTCTAGACCTGGTACTGGTTGTGTATCCGAAAAGGGTTTCCGGTTTCTCCTTGCTTGAGTCCTCTTTTAATTCACTTTTGGACAGGATTCATCGGAAATAGTTCCTATTCACCTCTTCTTGCAGAGTTCCTATTCCTACCTTGACGGTTTACACTACTTCTTTTTCGATTGAAAAAACGGAGATGATATGGATAGGAATACCATTATCGCCATTGTTCTGTCAGCTATTGTCATAATAGTTGGCACAACACTTCAGGCAACACTTTTTGCACCAGACATCACTGAGCCTACTGCAGAGCTTACAGAAGAGGCTATCCTTGCAGAGGAGCAGTATGCAGCAACTTCAACAGCAGCACAGGCTTATGGAAAGACATTCTCGGCCCACGGCCCGGATCCGTCTTCGGATAAGTTCACAGTAGAGAACGAGGTTCTCTCCCTGGTCTTCGATCCAGTCGGAGGAACTGTTGATGACATCAAGCTTACAGAGCACCTTTCAGATGGACAGCCGACAAGCTTCCTTTTCTCTGACGAGGATGATGTAAACCCATTCATGCTCTTTGTAGGAGACGACAAGACAAACCCAATCGATGCAGTCTTCAATTACGACATCAAGCATCTCGATATGGGAATCACTCAGGTTTCGTTCTACAGGGATTTCATTACAGATACAGGAGATATCTTCACAATAAGCAAGGTATTCGCTGTTCCTGAAAACGATGATTACATGATCCAGCTCGTAATCGACATCCAGAGCAAGGATGGCGCCATGATTCCATTCAACTACGATGGAACAAGCTACACTCTTGCATTCGGACCACAGGTTGGACCTGAGTTCGATGGAATGAATTCCAACTACGACTACAGGAGAGTCGATTACCTCAGGGAGGACAAGGGTGGTAAGAAGGTTGCAAAGTTCGACAAGACAGGCAACTATGTTTCCGATCCTGAGAAGCCACTTGAGTGGATCAGCCTTACTGGAAAGTACTTCAAGACAATCGTAATCCCTGAGACAGAAGGTTCTGTAAACGAGATTTCAGCAACCCACAGGGTATACGACGAGGGTGTATCACAGGAGAACTACCTCTACGTTACAGCCAATGCCGAGAGCCAGCACATCAGTGACCTCTATTCCATCTATATGGGACCTCAGAGCTCACATGAGCTTGCTAAGTACGACAGGGCACAGGACAACATCTTCGGAATCCACGACCACAGACTCAAGAAGTCCCTCGATTCCAGCTGGCTTGGATGGCTTGAAACAGCGCTTTCATGGTGTCTCAAGATGATCTACTACATCATTCCTAACTATGGTGTCGCCATCATCATAATGACAATCCTCATCAAGGCAGCCCTTCATCCTCTTACAAAGAAGAGCATGGAATCCACAGCGAAGATGAGTGCACTCCAGCCTAAGATCACTGAGATCCAGGAGAAGTTCCCAGACGATCCTCAGGCTCAGAACCTTGCAATGAGTAAGCTGTATAAGGAAGAGGGCATCAATCCAATGGGTTCATGTCTCCCAATGCTTATCCAGTTCCCACTCCTCATCGGATTCTACGGACTTCTCAACAAGAACATCGACCTCAGAGGTGCCATGTTCATCCCTGGTTGGATCCCAGACCTTTCCATTCCTGAGACGATTGCAACACTTCCGTTCAATCTCCCATTCCTTGGAAACCAGATCCACCTGCTTCCAATCCTCTACACCATCTCCATGATCTTCTCCATGAAGATCACTCAGAGCGGTCAGACAGGACCTGGTGGCGGCATGATGAAGTTCATGACATACGGTATGCCGATCATCTTCTTCTTTGTAATGTATAACGCACCATCCGGACTTCTCGTCTACTGGTCAGTAATGAACATCATTTCCATCGGTGGTCAGCTAGTCGTAAACAAGAAGAAGAAGGCAAAGTACGTTCTCGAGATCCAGCAGAAGGATGCAGAGAAGGCTGAAGCCAAGAAGAAAAAGAGAAGGTAATAGTAATTATGTATAAGGATTTCGAAGGAAAGACAGAAGCCGAGGCACTGGAGAACGCAAAGGTCGCTCTCCAGCTCGGAGATTCAGATGATGTATATGTCGAGGTTCTGGAGCAGACTAAGAAGACTCTCTTCAAGAGAGGATATGTAAAGCTACGTGTCTATTACGGAGAGAGCGTAGAGGATGATATGTCCGCTTCCGAAGAGAACACTTCATCTCCAGCTCCTGGCAATGTACTTGAGCCAGAGAACGATAACGAGAGAAAGGTAATCGCATTCCTTGAGAAGCTCATCGAGAAGATGGGATACAAGGGTAAGGTTACAATCAACTTCAGAAAGGACCAGAAGCTCGGACTCGATATCGAAAGTGACTCCTCAAGCATCCTCATCGGCAGGAAGGGCAAGAATCTTGATGCACTTCAGCTTCTTGTAAACGTATATGCCGGTAACCTCGATGAAGACCTCAAGGTCGTAATCGACAGCGAGAACTACAGGATGAGACACGAGGAACTCATTGTCAGAAACGCAGTCAAGGCTGCAGAGTATGTAAAGAGAAGCGGCAGGTCAAAGCTTCTCGAGCCAATGAACCCTTTCGAGAGAAGACTCGTCCATACAGCTCTCAACGACTTCGATGGAGTCGATACAAAGAGTGAAGGTGATGGCCTCTACAAGCAGGTCAGAATCGTTCCAATGAAGAGAAGATAAGCGTTCTTCCCTCAACATCAGCCCGCCACGTGCGGGCTTTTTCTGTGCCTCAATCCTCGAGTTCCAGGATTATCCTCATGAATTCCGGGTTCATCCTGATGCTTGCCTCCCCGTGATAGAGGTTCGGAATCATGGTAAGGGTGGAGAATGGTATAGCCATATTGATCAGGTTTGCACTGTTCAGGATATCCCGGTTCTCCTTCTCACCAACTACGATATGAACCTTTGCCTGAGTCCTTCTGACTCCCTCGCCGAGTCTGTATCTCCTGGCAGCGAGTATGGATCTTTCCGCGTCTCTCTCGTCCATATCCAGTGTCGACTCGAAGTACCTGTCAAACATCTCATCCGGTAACCTGAGGTCTCTGAACTTTGCCCTTGCAAACCATTTCCTTCTGGTAAGAGGGTAGGAGAGCCTTATCGAATACTTCAGCAATGATGGCGGAATCCGGGATGGAACTACATTTGCCGATTCGATTATTGCATATCTGGCTATCTTAGGCCTGCGGGATAGGATCTCTAGTGCTATGTCTGCTCCAAGGGCTAGTCCCATGATGAGAAAGACATTACCATCCATATGCCTGTCTATTATCCTTATGAGGTCCTTAGCCGTATCCTCTATTGAGATGAAATGCCCGTCACTGCCGCCATGACCTGGGAGATATGGTACGAATACCTGATATACCTCAGAAAGGCTTGCAGCGAGCGTCTCTACGCTCCATGGTCCCAATCCTCCACCATGTAGGATCAGTACCCTGCTGTTTCCTTTCTCTCCGTATGTGACAGTCTTCATGTATTGGATTGTAATACCATAGTCGCCGGTAATACAGGAAAAGAATCGGTGATGGGAAAAATGGCCGTTTCTGCCTGCTTACGGAGCTTGGAAACCACGGGTATCATATGGATATACCACCTCATTTTTTACTTACCTCTCCTGCCAGATCACATTCCATTCAGCTTCAAGGCAGGAGAGGATCTCATTTTCCCGGTTTCGGATAAACAAAAAACAGGATTCCGGAGAATCCTGTCTATAACCTATCTGAAGCTTATGCTTTCCGATCTTAGTAGTTCTTGCCTACGAGCTCGAAGTAAGCCTGTGGGTGTGCGCATACTGGGCAGATCTGTGGAGCCTTCTTGCCAACGTGGATGTGACCGCAGTTCCTGCACTTCCAGATCATGTCTCCCTCTCTGGAGAATACGAGACCGTTCTCTACGTTCTCGAGGAGTGCGAGGTATCTTGCTTCGTGCTCCTTCTCGATCTTTGCAACGCCTCTCATGAGAGCTGCGATTCTTGTGAATCCCTCTGCATCAGCGTCCTTAGCCATGTTCTCGTACATGTCTGTCCACTCGTAGTTCTCGCCCTCAGCTGCTGCCTTGAGGTTCTCTGCTGTTGTGCCGATTCCGTTGAGTTCCTTGAACCAGAGCTTAGCGTGCTCCTTCTCGTTGTCAGCTGTCTCGAGGAAGAGTGCTGCAATCTGCTCGTAGCCTTCCTTCTTTGCCTTGGAAGCGAAGTATGTGTACTTGTTTCTTGCCTGGCTCTCACCTGCGAATGCTGCCATGAGGTTCTGTTCTGTCTTTGATCCCTTAAGTTCCATTTTCATTTACTCCTTTCTCTGCACTCCCTGCAGAGGCCTTCGAAAACTAGATTGTAGGTGTCGATCTCGAAGCCATCTTCAAGTATCTTCACCTGATGCATGAGGTCGTCCTGATTCTCAAGTTCAACGTCGAACACCTTTCCACACTCCCTGCACTTTGCATGATAATGTGGCTTTACGTTCCAGTCGTACCTGTCAGAACCGTTTCCAATCTTCGGAATCCTTGTTACAACTCCCTGATTTTCCAGTGCAATCAGATTCCTGTAGACTGTAGCCTTCGATATCGATGGATAGTTCTCATGAACTCTCTCATAGACACCTTCGGCGGTAGGGTGACCTTCAATATGGCGTAGCGCTTCATACGTTACTTCTTTCTGAAGTGTGTTCCTTACCTGCTTCATGTATCGTCTGTCCTTATTGATATTTGATATCATTAATATACTATTGTTGATAACTGTTGTCAATAAGAAAACATCATTTTCTCTTCCACTGGACTTCCAGTCCGGTGGACTGCATGCAACGACATATGACCATGTTGCAGGTATGTTTCCCTGACTGTCATGCTTTTTGCATTTGATAAGAGAAGCAACATCCTACCGTTCATCTATGCATGATAAGACTTTTGTAGAAATATGCAATAGAAAAAGGTAGGACGTTTAAGAATATATCCTTGTTATGTATATGTCGGTATCAGAAGTCGTTTTCCAGCTTGGCCCTGAGCTCTACGGTCTTCTCCTCTGTGAACTGTGCTCCAAGCTGCGAGATGATCTCTCCTGCCAGGAATGAGGCCATCCTACCGGATGTGACTACATCATTTCCCTTTGCGATACCATATAGGAATCCAGCTGCATATGTGTCTCCGGCTCCTGTTGTATCTACAGGATTTACAGCTCCATATACAGGAATGTCGTGCATTACTCCTTCATGGGATATATATGAGCCTCGCTTGCCGTTCTTTACGATTGCAGTCCTGCAGAGCTTGCCGAGTGACTTGGCGCATTCCCTTGGATCGTAGTTGTCCATGAGGAAGTGTGCCTCCTCTGAGTTTGCGAATACTATGTCGGCATAGTCCTTGATGAGCTCTATGAATGTCTGGCGGTAGCGACCTACTGCAAAAGGGTCTGCCACATCAAAGGAGACTAGGAATCCCTGCTTCTTCTTCTCCTCGAGTACCTTCCTGATTGCCCTCTTCTGTGGTTCTGTATCCCACATGTATCCCGTGAAGTGGAAGAGGTCTGCATTTCTTGCACTCTCGATGTTTACATCCCTGTCGTCGTATCTGGTGTTTGCACCAAGATATGTACACATGGTCCTTTCCCTGTCCTCTGTCACGAGGATGATGGATGTACCTGTAGGTGCATCGTTGCCGACAAGTTCATCCCTGAGGCCGAGTGATGACAGCCTGTCCCTATACATCCTTGCATGCTCGTCGAATCCTACACCACCTGCGAGTGTTACATTGTCTATTCCTAGGCTCTTCAGTGTCACCATCGTGTTTGGGCATGATCCGCCACAGTTGTAGCTGATGTCCTTCTTCTGTATGTATTCCAGGATCTCTTCGCGCTTTGCTTCATCGATCAGGTTCATGGTTCCCTTGTAGAGACCAAGATTGCTTATGTCCCTGTCATCGACCATTACTAGGTAGTCGATGAGCGGGTTTCCGATTCCGTAAATGTTCATGGATATATTATAGCGGAAACCGGGTGTCTTATAAAGGAAAAGCAGTAGACGCTATATGTGGGTTTTTCTCGAGTTTTCCACCGATTCGTGAAATAGGTTGATGCATATTGCATTGTACAGTGTGTACAGTACTTTCCATGAGGTATTACGTATAATAGGAATAATGGTTCAATTACTTGCATTGTAAGTAATTGCATTTTTAAATGGGTATCGGGTATATACAGAAGCCATATAAGTTCTTAATGGGTTTACATGGGTGGAAACACCCTATTCAAGAGGAGTTTTCCACAGGCTTTCCACAATTATGTACAAATGTTTGATTTTGATGTTAAATCATTGGAATAACGTGATTTACACGATTCTGTGTCAATACGAAACACCGCTATATATGGTGTATTAGACAAATATACATGATTGTAACATTATATTTTGGGCCATGAAATGGCCGAAAATAAGCTAATTCCCTAGATTATAGGAAATTAGCCTATATAATGCTGTTCCTGCCTGTTCCTTCCCTATCTGTTGAGGATGGTTTCGACAGCACCTACAGTGTAGATTCCAGCGGTTTCAGCCCTCAGGATATTCGTGTTGAGGAGTACCGGGATGAAGCCGAGTTCCTCAGCCATCTCGCATTCCCCGTCGGCAAATCCGCCTTCCGGTCCTACCATGAGCGTTACCTTCATCTCACCTTCGGGACGGGATGTAAGGACATCGAAAAGGTTCCTGTTCCTCTCCCTGACTCCCTGGTGGAGGATTATCTTCAAGCCCTCTGCCTTCTTCATTGCATCCTCGAGTGTCCTTGTCTGCTCAAGCTCAAGAAGCCGGCCGCCTGACTGCTGTACAGCTTCCCGGGTAATCGTCTCGACTCTTTCCCAGTCATGTCCCTTCAGTACATGCTGCTCCGAGAATGTGCTGTCGGAGAAGATTATCCTCCTCACTCCTGCCTCCTGGCATTCGCGGGCTATCTTCTCGTTCTTCTTTCCCTTGCAGACTGCCTGTATGATAGTGATCTCGGCAAATGGACCGGAGTATGATGGCATGGAATCGAGGAAGTTGTCCTCTGATGAGCTTTCCTTCAGGGAAAGGGTATCTTCATCGATGATGGTTGCATCGAAGAACCTCTCATTCTCATCCTTGCACTTCAGTGTTGTCCCTTCCTCCAGTCTGAGTACCTTCATCAGGTACTGCTTCTCGCGCTTGGCAAGAGTATAGAGCTCTCCCCTTATGTTCGAGCCCTTGATGAGGAGTACTCTCATAGCCTGTCCTCCAGTTCCTCTACAGCTCTCTTGAGCACATCGTCGTAGTAGATGTCTACAAGAGGCCTGTCCTCGATATCCATGGAGTAGATGTACTCCTTTGTGATGAGGGAGGTGAGGATCTCCCTTGGAACTCCCGAATCCTCATATGTTTCAGCAAAGAGCTCTGTATTCTCGAATGTATATTCAGGATGCTCTTCCCTGAATGGCTTTACCCTGTCCTCTTCCATGAAGTCTGCATATGCTTCCATCTCCTCGTCGGTGAATTCCCTTTCCGGGATGAGGATGTCTGGAGTGATTCCCTTCTCGTGGATGCTGTTTCCGTCCGGTGTGTAGTAGTTTGCACTTGTGAACTGGATGAAACCCTTTCCATAAGGTATTACGGACTGCATGATTCCCTTGCCGAATGATGTATCACCGATGCTGAATGCCCTGTCGTTCTCTACAAGGGATGCTGTGAGAATTTCGCTTGCCGATGCAGTTCCACCGTTGATGAGTACGCAGATTGGAATATCGAGTGGAATGAGAGTGCTCTTTCCAGATCCATAGGATACATTCCTGTTTCCCGATCCCTCCTTGTACTTCACTGTTATGATGATGCCTTCGCCAAGGAGCATATCTGCAATGTCGAGTGCAGGCTGCACTGTACCGCCTGGATTGTTTCTCAGGTCGAGTACGAGAGCCTTCATACCCATGTCCATCAGCTCTGTAAGCTTCTCCTCGACCTTCATGGATGTGGTGTTTGCGAATTCGATGATGTTCATGTAGGCAATCTCGTCATCCAGCATACCGCCGACGACTGTCGGAACCACTACCTTCTCAGGCTTCAGTGTAATGTCGAATACAGAGTTTCCCCTGTGGACGGTAATCGTGAGTTCCTCGCCTGCCTTTCCCCTGAGCTTCTTCGAGGCGGCAGTTCCATCGAGCTCCGAGATGTCCTCTCCGTTGATGTGGCTGATCATGTCGTTTGCCCTGAGTCCGGCCCTGTCAGCAGGACCTCCTGGGAATGGGGATGTGATTATGATCATGTAGGTTTCCTTCTTGTCTGGCTCTGCATATGCAGGGTTCATCTTTACAAGATATGTTCCGATTCCCACGTATTCACCTTCATAGTTCGTCTCGTACTGCTGGGCATCCTTCTCGGAGACATAGTAGGAATACTTGTCTCCCAGGGAGTCGACCAGAGCGGAAACCATGTTCTCCTCCAGCTCATCCATATCTATCTCATACAGGAAGTTCTGGTTCAGGAAACTGTATAGGTTCGATAGGCTGTAGAGTATCTCCGATATCTGCGGCTCCGCTGCAACAGGAGCGGGAGCCTCCAGCTTTCCCCTGATCTGGGAGTTCAGCAGCTGGGATGCGGGATTCATCTCCTTCTGTGGTGAGGAGAATACGGATAAGGTTATCATCAAAGCCGTTACGGCTGTAAGAAACGCTTTTTTCATACAGTAAATAGTAATTGAATTTGCTTCGAGAGTCACCAATTCTTTTTGGTTTTGGACTTCCACGCAAAGCACTCTCATGTTGACGTTAGGATGTTGAAGAAACTATACTTCCAGTATGGCCTGCTTTTTAGAGTTTCCATCCTGGATCGACCCATATGTGGTATCTTTCCTGCCAGTAAGATGGTATGCAGTGATGTACATCGTCGCCTTCGGGATTGCTTATCTCCTATCCCGCTATCAGGTACGCCACGATGAAGGTATATCATATTCAACAGAACAGCTTGATGATGTCTTCTTCTGGGCTGTAATCGGTCTTCTCATCGGAGCAAGAATCTTCTCATGTCTATTCTACAGTGATGCTGGTTACTATCTGACACATCCCTGGATGATCTTCTGGCCATTCGAGAACGGTCAGTTCGTTGGACTTCCAGGCATGAGCTACCATGGTGGAGTAGTCGGTGCATTCGTGGCCGGACTGATCTGGGCTACCAGGAAAAAGAAGAACATCCTCGAGATAACGGATGTTATCTGCGCAGGAATCCCACTTGGCTATACCTTCGGAAGGATCGGCAACTTCATCAACGCAGAGCTTTACGGAAGAGTCACTACATCATCGATCGGCATGATATTCCCGAATGCCACACCATTCTCAACTACATACTCATGGGTAAGGGAGGTTGCAGATACAGTCGGCATAAGCTATGCATATGGCGATTATGTGAATCTTCCAAGGTTCCCGACCCAGCTCTTCGAGGCTTTCGGAGAGGGAATACTGCTGTTCCTCATACTGTGGTTCCTCGTAAGACCACTCAAGTACAGGAAGAACCTGGCTCATGGAACAGTATTCGGAGCCTACCTCGCAGGCTACGGCCTCATCAGATTCATAATAGAATATTTCAGGCAGCCAGATGCCAACATAGGATATGTACTCCAGCTTGGAAAGGTTAAGAGCGACAATATAGCACTCTTCTCCTCCGTCCTGGACATCAGCAAGGGGCAGGTGTTCTGCTTCTTCATGATCATTGCCGGCATCGCCCTGATATGCATAACAAATGTAAAAAGGAAAAGGAAGGAAGAATATGACAATAGAAGAAAAGCTGAAGTCGCTGAGAAGCGAACTAAAGGCAAGAAAGCTTGATGCCTATCTCATCACAGGCTCCGATCCACATCAGAGCGAATATGTATCCTCAAGATGGAGGACAAGGGAGTTCATCTCAGGTTTCTCCGGAAGTGCAGGAACTGTAGTCGTAACAGAGGACAAGGCAGTACTCTGGGTAGACTCAAGATACTTCATCCAGAGTGAGGCTGAGACAAAGGGTACAGAGTATATCGTAATGAAGCCTGAGCTCGGTGATGATGATTACCTCACATGGCTCAAGAAGAACCTCAAGGATGGACAGAAGCTCGGTGTAGAGGCAACAGAGATGTCCATCACCGCTTTCCATAAGCTTTCCGCTGAGCTTGCACCGGAGGTTGTAGCAGTCCCTACAGAGGGTGTTCTCGATGCTGTCTGGGAAGACAGACCTGCAGTTCCAGAGACGAAGATCGTAGAGATGGAGCTCAGATACGCCGGCCTTTCATCTGAGGACAAGATTGCAAACATCCGCAGGGAACTCGAGAAGAAGAGCCTTGACTGGACATTCATCGCTTCTGTCGATGACATTGCATGGACAACCAACCTAAGGGCAAACGATATTCCATACAACCCAGTATTCATGAGCTACATGCTCATTACAATGGATAAGGCAGTCGTCTTCACATCCCTCAAGAGATTTGAAGGCAAGCCGGAAGGATATCCATTCGAAGTCCTCCCTTACGAGGAATGCCTTCCATATCTCGAGAAGAACCTCAAGGGAAACGGTTACTACAACCCATCCCGCGTAGTAGTTGCATTCGAGAAGGTACTTGCAGGCAACATGAACCAGACAGGTACCGACATCACTACAGAGATGAAGGCCAAGAAGAATCCTATCGAACTCCAGGGCATGAGAAACGCACATCTCCAGGATGGTGTTGCATACATCAACTTCAGGGCTAAGCTCGTTGGAAGGACGGACCTTCACGAGGTTGCAGTATCCGATGCATTCGAAGCTGAGAGAAAGAGGAGACCTGGCTATCTCGAGCCATCCTTCGGACCGATCTCCGGTTACCAGGAGAACGGTGCAATGTGTCACTACAGTGCAACCGATGAGTCCTCCAAGAAGGTTGAGGGATCCGGACTTCTCGTACTCGATACAGGTGGACAGTACGAATTCGGTATGACTGACCTCACAAGGACACTTCTCTTCGGAGAGCCAACTGAAGAGCAGAGGAGGGACTACACACTCGTACTGAAGGGTCATCTTGCACTTGCTGCACAGAGATTCCCAGTAGGAACATGCGGTGTCCAGCTCGATATCCTTGCCCGTCAGTATCTCTGGCAGGCTGGAATGACATACTTCCATGGAACAGGTCATGGAGTAGGCTGCCGCCTCAATGTCCACGAGGGACCACAGAACATCGGAACAAGACTTCTCAATGTTCCACTTGAGCCGGGCATGGTAGTTTCCGACGAGCCGGGCGTATACAAGGAAGGAAGACACGGAATCAGGATCGAGAACTGCATTGCAGTACAGGAGGATGTCGAGACAGAGTTCGGCAAGTTCCTCTCATTCGAGATCCTCTCCCTCGTTCCATACGAGAAGAAGCTCATCGATACAAGATATCTCACAGATGTCGAGAAGAATCTCATCAACTCCTATCATAAGTGGGTCCATGATGAGCTTGTCGACCTCGTAGACGAGGAATCGAAGGCATATCTCGAGGAAGCAACTTCACCGCTTGAGTGATTTGTTGTATATTGAGAATTGGAAAAGAAATAGGAGAAATCAGAAATGGTTGAAGCACTAAAAAAGAACGGTAAGATTTCCAGGAAGGGACCAGTACTCCTCGTCATCATGGACGGAGTCGGTTTCGGAAAGTATAAGGAAGGCGATGCTGTTGCAGCTGCAATGACAAAGAGCCTCGACAAGCTCTACGCATCCTGCCCATACACAAAGCTCAGGGCTCATGGACTTGCTGTAGGTCTTCCTACAGACAGCGACATGGGCAACTCAGAGGTTGGACATAACGCAATGGGTTGCGGAAGAGTATTCGCACAGGGCGCAAAGCTCGTCGGCAACTCCATCAACTCAGGAGAGATGTTCCAGGGTGCTACCTGGACAAAGCTTTCCACAAATGCAAGAGAGAAGAACAGCACACTCCACTTCATCGGTCTTCTTTCCGATGGTAACGTACACTCCCACATCGACCACCTCAAGAAGATGATCCTCCAGGCTAAGGCTGACGGAGTTAAGAAGGTAAGAGTACATGCACTCCTCGATGGTAGAGACGTAGGTGAGATGTCCGCATTCGATTACTTCGATCCATTCCAGCAGTTCCTCGATGAACTCAACGCTGATGGTACATTCGATGGCAGGATCGCTTCCGGCGGTGGAAGAATGGTCATCACAATGGACAGGTACAACGCTAACTGGGATATGGTCAGAAAGGGTTGGGAGACTCATGTTCTCGGTGAGGGCAGACAGTTCGCTTCCGCTCACGAGGCTATCGAGACACTCAGGGCAGAGACTGGTGCAATCGACCAGGACCTTCCTCCATTCGTAATTGCCGAGAACGGCAAGCCAGTTGGAACAATCGAGGACGGAGACTCTGTCATCTACTTCAACTTCCGTGGTGACCGCGCACTCGAGATCACAAAGGCTTTCGAGGCAGAGACACTCACAGAGTTCGACAGGAAGAGAGTTCCACAGGTAGAGTACGCTGGTATGATGGAGTACGATGGCGACCTCCATGCTCCAAAGCAGTACCTCGTTTCCCCTCCATCAATCGACAGGACAATGGCTGAGTACCTCTGTGCAACAGGCGTAAAGCAGTTCTCCATCTCCGAGACACAGAAGTTCGGTCACGTAACCTACTTCTTCAACGGCAACAAGACAGGTAAGTTCGACGAGAATCTTGAGGAATACGTTGAGATTCCTTCCGACATCGTTCCATTCGAGCAGAGACCTTGGATGAAGTGCGCAGAGATAACAGACAGGGTAATTGCAGAGATCGAGAGCGGTAAGTGGGACCTCATCAAGCTCAACTTCCCTAACGGTGACATGGTTGGCCACACTGGTGTATTCGAAGCAGTAGTATGCTCCATGGAAGGCATGGACCTCCAGATCGGCAGACTCAAGGATGCAATCGAGAAGGCTGGCGGTGTAATGGTTGTAACAGCTGACCACGGTAATGCCGATGATATGTACGAGCATGCAAAGAACGGAGACGTCAAGTTCAAGGAGAACGGTGACCCTAAGGCAAAGACATCCCATTCCCTCAACCTCGTACCATGTATCGTCTACGATCCATGCTACAACGGTGAGTACAGCACAGAGCTCAACGAGGGTCTCGGAATTTCCTCTATTCCTGCAACTCTCATGAACTTCCTCGGCTACGATGCTCCAGCAGATTATGACAGGAGCGTAATCAACCTGAAGTGATTTCCACTCCAGGAAAGATTCGACAGGGTGGAGAAATCCACCCTGTTTTCATGATTGTCATCTACGCTATTATAGGGAAAATAATGAATTAGACCTAATGACAGAATGGCCTAGTATCTATATGATAGTACCACGAAGGGGTATATATAGGCATGCAGATAAAGCACGAACGCCCGGAATGGGTAAAGAACTTCCAATGTGAGAAGAACACTGAGATAAAATATATCAACGGGCATTGGTATCTCTACGAAAGAAGTACCAAGTACGATCCTGAACTCAAGAGATCGAGAAAGGTCTCCGGCAAGCTGCTCGGTTCAATCACAGAGAATGGTTTCGTGCCTAAGAAGGAGAAGGGGGCCAAGCGTACAGCAACAGCAAGAAAGGCTGCTCCTGTCACTGCACCAGCACCTGCACCTAAGGCAGTACCTGCTGAATCAGTTTACGTTCCTCCTGTGGACTATACATCAATGCCAGTCGAGTCGAGGAAGCCAGCTGTTCCTTCAGCAGCAGTTTCCAATGAAAGCTACATTGCCGGCTCCTATGTACTTCTCGAGAAGAATCTCGGAAGACTTGAGGAGAGGCTGGAAAAGCATTTCCCTGCAATCTGGAAGGAACTCCTGGTGCTTACACTCCTGAGACTGGAGAGCAGGGATACATCCCTCTTCGAGGAGAGATACTCATCCTCCATGCTTTCAAAGGTATACCCAGACCTTGATTTCTCATTCCTTGCACTGAGGAAGCTTTCCGATTCCTTCAGCCAGAGCGGGGATGCCATGGTATCATTCTTCTCCGACATGGCAGGCTCTTCTGAGAGCAATGCATCCTGCACACTCTCACTCCATGGATACATGGTTGCTCCAATCGTAGAGCTCGATGACATGGTTCCATTTCTCTCATCCTTCATTCCATATCCAGGAAGTGATGTGAAGTCAGTGCTTTCACAGATCCTCTCAAGGAAGAAGAACCGTGAGAGAATTCTCGTTTCGGCAAGAAAGGAAGAGCTTGGAAAGGAAGACATCAAGAACCTCATAACCTGTGGCTGTGATTATGTCCTGAGACTGAAGAGGGATGGAAAGGTTGCAATGAACCTTGTTCCAGCACTCGACGAGTCATATATGGATTCATTCGATGCACAGGGCAGAAGTGTACTCTATTCCACATTCTCATACGATGAATACGATATCCATGTATTCAAGGATATCGAGAAGAGAGAGGAAAACAGAAGAGTGGTCAAGAAGGATAGGAAGTCTGCTGTAGTTGCAGATGGAATCTCCGTATACAAGACAAACAGGAAGGGCATGAATGCACGCCAGCTCTATGATATCGTACTCGGTAAGGACACTGTAGAGGAGTTCATCTCGAAGTTCCTCGAGGGTAAGGATGAGCTTCCACCTGTATTCTCAATGTCACTCTCCCTCTTCATCGAGAGACTTGTAATCTACCTTGGACAGTTCATCGTCAAGCTTACAAGGGAAATGGATGGAGTTGATGAGGCTAATGTACTTGAGCTTTCGAAGATGATCCTTGCTTCAAGGAGCGGAGCAAAGTGGAACTTCAAGGCAAGCGGCAAGGCAGAGGCACTGCTTGATTTGGTAAGATAAGCACATATATATGTATGGAAGAAGGCCCGTTGAGGGCCTTTTTCAGTCTATGTAGACTTTCTTATAGTGGAAAGTATCAGGAGTGTTTTCTATCTAAATCTGTGGTTTAATGCATATTTTTAGCACAACTTCACAGAAATGGAGGTGTTTTTCTATTTTTCTGTAATCAAGGCTTCCTGAATCTTGATCCTGAAGGCTTGGCTGACAATATGGATTCAATCCTTCGATACGTTGCATCCTGCGAAAGTCTTCTTGATATCACAAGGCATCGGGTTTCCATTGCTTCCTGGGATATGCTTATCTTGCAGATGTCAGTATTCCCCCTCGAGCAACTCATTTATGCGGTCTATCCAAGTCGTATCATGTTTTTCAAGACAATCCAGAAATCCACCGATATTTGTACTGTTCCTTTCATGATAGTCAGAGGAAAGGCTTTCTATATTCTTCTTCATGATATGGTAATTATTGCGGCTCAGAAGTTCCATCATGGCATCAACTTGCCTATCCTTGGCCTTGTAGTGCTCTATTCCCGTTGCTTCCTCGATTATCTCTCTGTTACCTTTCTTTGCACTGGTCTTGAGAAGGTATCTGCCGAAATGGGATATTACGACCTGCATGGTACATGGATTACCGAATATGATGACACTGTCTGCAGCTTCCTCCGAACCAGTGAATTCTACAATGCTTGCACGTATTACCTCTTCATACTGTGTGTATGGAGACTGATCGGTATCGCAGAATATCAGAATCAGGTCGTAGTCTCCCTGCTGGTAGTACGTAGTATAGAAGGTTCCTAGGTTTCCATTACCTTCTGCATTTACAGTATCTATATGATAGATGGGGTCGAAGACACTTAGCTCTACAAGCTTTCTGATATACTTCTCTTCCTCCTGTCCTTCGCAGACTATCAGAATACTTCTACCGTGGGGAGGTACAGGAGGAACTATATAGTCAGCCATTCTCTACCTCCCTCTTCTTCTTTATGGTCATCAGAGTGTTTACAAGTTTAGGATCGGGAAGAGAACCGAAAAGGCCCTTCCTGTACTTTTCTGCAACATCTGCATCTCCTCGTACACCATCTTCTCCAGCTGTAAATACGGAAAGAGGGTAGAGATATACTCTTTCATCATCCTTGTTGATGAACCAGATCTGCTCTTTTCTGAAAAGCTTCCTGCAGTCAAGTAGGCTGACATCATGAGTAGAGAATATCAGCTGGGAATTCATGTTTACATCAGAATTGAACATGGCGACTATGGCTCTTGTCAGCTTGAAATGGAGGCTTGTATCCAGCTCATCTATGATTAGAATCCTATCATTGTGTAATGCTTCTATTATGTAACCTGCAAGGAATTCCATCCTCTTTGTTCCTTCGCTGTCCCACACGATGCTAGGTAGTGCGACCCCCCTATAGCTCGAAGTCAGCTTCAGCAGTTCTGAATACTCCGAATCATTGTATTTCTCCATGCCGATTTCTGCATATCTTGAATTCTCCTCATATCTGATGTCATCAAGAGACATGTCTGCATTCTTGATGAAATCCGCCACTTCCCGGCTGATATCTGAGTTTTCCTTTAGCATACCCAGTGTCTTGGAAAGATTCAGCTCTCTGAAGATGGTGCTGTTTATTATCTCTATCTTCTGGGCAAAGGAAAAAAGTATCTCCTTCATCTTCCTGAGGGATTCAGACTGCTCTGGATTCATGACATACATGAGGATATTGCTGAAGCCCAGAACAGGCATCACCTTTTCAGCTTTCTTATCTGAAGATCTATAGACATTCCTTTCTGCATCTCTCTCGAACCATACAGATGAACTTTCTCTTCCAGCCTTGTCTATTGTGATTTCTGCAAATCTTTCATAGGGATATATCTGCCCCTCAGAGGCGGTGTGCGCTACTGAGAGATCGTAAGAATACATATGTCCCTTTTCAAGGAATGAAATCCCTATACGTGCGACTCGATCATCTGGATTATGGAAATTCGTAATGATCATTCCCGGCTTGTTCAGCAGGACGGCCTTGAGATTTCCCATTATGTTGATAAGGCAGGTCTTGCCTGAATTGTTCGGCCCGTATATAGCTGCAGTCTTCAGGATATTGAATCCGTTTTCCTTGTGGATATTGGTACCGAATCTTTTGCTGCGCATATCAGCCTTAAGCGAAAAACTTACTTTTTTGTTGAATATACAGCAGTTGTCTACCCTTAGTTCTGTGATCATTACCTTATCTCCTTGTAATCAAGATTATAGTTGTATTTGTGAATTCGTGCAAGTTTTAAGCATGACATCACAGAAATTAGGTATATTTACTTATTTTGAATGATAAAAGCCACCAGATTGGTGAATTCTGATGGCTTTGTACTTTCCTGCTTGTTCAGTCTATATAGCTCTTCGCTTCAGATAGGAATACAGATTGGCTGTCTATCGGGTCGGATAGCGATTCAATCCTTCGATACGTTGCATCCGACTCAAGTCTCCTTGCCTTTACATTGTCATCGAGAAGGGTGGTCATGATGTGGAGTACCTTTGTCTTCACCTCCTCATCAAGCACTCTTGCAGCTATCTCGACTCTCTTGTCCAGGTTCCTTGTCATGAGGTCCGCAGATCCTATGTAGACCCTGGTATCATCATCTTTTCCGAACGCATAGATCCTTGAGTGCTCTAGGAACCTTCCGACGATGCTTCTTATGTGGATGTTCTCGGTCTTTCCGGGAATTCCAGGGCATAGGCAGCATATTCCCCTCACTACAAGGTGGATATCCACTCCAGCCTGGCTTGCCTCGATGAGCTTCCCAATCATCACCTTGTCGGTGAGGGAATTCATCTTGGCTCTTATCATCCCCTCAGGTCCCTTTGCTGTCTCTCTATCAATCTCTTCGCAGATTCCTCTTCTAAGGGAATATGGTGCTACGAGCAGGTGCCTGTAGTCATGTTCGATATGCTGGACTGCAATATTCCTGAAGAAAGCAGCGCCATCCTCGCCGATCTCCTGGTTTGTGGTAAGGAGATTGAGGTCTGTGTATTGACTGCTGGTTCCCTCGTTGTAGTTGCCTGTTCCGATATGGGTGATGTAGCTTATCCTGCCGTTTATCTCACGGACTATGCTTATTATCTTGGAATGTACCTTGTAGTCCCCCATTCCATAGAAGACCATGCATCCTGCATCCCGAAGCCTATCTGCATAATACATGTTGTTCTCTTCGTCGAAGCGGGCACAGAGCTCCATCACTGCAGTGACTTCCTTGCCGTTCTCTGCAGCCTTCAATAGTGATTCTGCTATCTTGGAGTGGTCTGCAAGCCTGTAGATTGTGATCTTTATGTTCGTTACTGTAGGATCTGCTGCAGCTTCATCAAGAAGCTTCAGCAGAGGATCGATGGAATCGAATGGGTAGGAGAGGAAGAGGTCCTTCTTCTCGAGTATCCTCATTATGCTTCCCTTCTGCAGGTCTTCATCCACATGTCCCCTGAAGGGCTTGTAGCTCAGCTTCTTCCTTGCGTCCTCTGGAAAGTAGGATGCTATCTTGAAGAGGAACTTGAAGTCGAAGCATGAGTTCGATACGAAGATCCTGTTTCTCTTCAGTCCTACCTGCTTCGATACATATGCCTTCAAGGTTTCGGAGTTGGAGTTCATCTCGAGCCTCACTGGATTGAGTGATCCCCTTTCCTCTATCTTCATCTTCATGTAGCGCGAGAAGTCGTAGCCGTATTCCATATCGGCCTCGTCCATGGAAGCTACGAAATCTGCATTGCGGGTTATTCTTATCAGGGCCTTTTCCTTGACTGTATAGCCAGGGAATGCAGCTTCTCCGAAGGTCTCGAGAAGTTCCTCTGAGAGAATCAGGTTGATCTTCCTTCCTCCCGGAATCCGGTAGATCCTCTCTACCTGTGGAGCGAGTGTTGCAACTCCGAACATCTCCCGTCCATCACGTTCAAGCAGCAGTACCATGTAGGTCCTGAGATTCTGGAACCTTATCAGCGGATGCTTCTGGTCCAGTACCAGTGGAGATACCCTTGGAAGAAGGTATTCATTGAAATGCATCTCGCATGCTTCCCGCTGCTTCAGCGAAAGCTCGGATCCCTTCAGGATGTTCATTCCCTTGCCTGAAAGGTCGTCCTTCAGGAAACTCCAGGTATGGTCTATGTCCCTATAGAAGGACGGGTACATGGAAAGGATTCCCTCTATCTGTTCATGAGGGGTAAGAGCTGTGATTCCATCCGTCTTCACCTTCGGGGCCTTGTCATCGTTTTCCAGGCTGCCAAGTCTCACCATGGTGAATTCATCGAGGTTTGACTTGAATATCGAGAGAAACCTGCATCTTTCAAGAAGTGGGTTCGTAAGATCCAGAGCCTGGTCCAATACCCTGTTGTTGAAGAGGAGCCAGGAGTATTCCCTGTTGATGGCTGTATCCTTGATGAATCTGTCAGTCAATGGTTTCTCTATCTTCATTCTTCCTGTCCATGATGTATCTGAACCAGCCTTCCTTCACTCCAAGACTGGATACCGTTATGTCGTTGATGCTGAAATGGTCGAGTAGGGCAAGCATCGTCTCTATTACCGGCAGTATCATATAGGCCCTGTCCGGTACGTTGTCGAGTAGAAGCCTTGACCTCTTCTTTTCCTTCCTGAGAGCCTTCTGAAGCCTTTCCAGCTTCTTCGTCTGCATCAGGGGGACCTGTTTCTCCTCTATGTCGTAGAAGGCCCTATAGACCTTATATACAGCTCTTGCATTGGTTCCTGCAACTACTGCGTTCTCGAATTTCCTCTTTCCTGTCTTTTCCCTGCAGTCCTCGATTGCCTTGACTACATACCTGTGGATGGCCTCCAGTTCCTCATCGTCTGGATAGAGGTCCTTCACGAAGTTCCTTGTAATTGTGTCGGCACCGAAGTCCAGGTTGAACATGGCATCCTTCCTTGGCTGGCTGTAGTCGCAGAGGTCTGTCGAGGAGGAACCTATATGCAGCAGCATTGCCTTCTCGAGTATCCTGTATCTGGAGTTTGCCACGTAGACTGCGTAGGCCTCGTCTGCTCCGGAGAGGTTCACGATCTCAAGTCCCGTATGCAGCTGTATCTCCCTTGCAATCTCATCTGCATTGCCGATGTTCCTCAGCAGTGTCGTGCTTATTGCATAGATGTCTTCTACATTGAGGCTGTTTGCCTTCCTTATCAGGCTGTCGGCTTCCGACAGCAGTCTTTCAAGGCCTCTAGCCTTCAGCTTGCCCGATGAAGTCATGAAGTCCTGCAGATGCAGAGGTGTCTTCGTCTTGAAGATCACTTCCTGGCTTCTGCCTTCAACACCTCCGATCAGGAGGGAGATGGAACCTATGGAGAAATCGATTACAGCATAGTTCTTCAAGCGCTTCCTCCTACTTGAGTTCCTTGAATTTCTCACCATCGCCGAAGGTGATTCCAATGGATCTTGCCACTTCGATCATCTGGTGGTCATATGGTACGTACTTTGTCTTTCCTGCAATGGACTGCAGGTTGTTGTATGAGATCTCGTTGTTCTTGACTGCAACGGTTGTACCGAAGTTGCCGTCCTGTACGAGCTTGCCTGCAAAAGAACCCATCTCAGTCGAGAGAAGCCTGTCGTAAGGGGATGGATTGCCTCCTCTCTGCAGGTGGCCTGGAACTACTACCCTTGTCTCTACCTCTGCGTGTTCCTCGATGTACCTAGCAAGGGAGTTCGTTATCGTGGCATCTCCATTCCTGCTTTCAGCTCGCTCTGTCTTCTTCATCTTTGCCTCTTCCTGGCTCATTGCACCTTCTGCGATGGCTATGATGTTGAAGTCCTTGCCATTGTCGATCCTCCTGCGGATGCTCTCGACTACCTGGTCCCTGTCGAAAGGAATCTCTGGAAGAAGGATTATGTCCGCTCCACCTGCAATTCCTGCATATAGTGTAAGCCAGCCGACCTTGTTTCCCATGATCTCTATGAGCATGGTCCTTCCATGGGATGCTGCTGTCGTATGGATCCTGTCTATGCATTCTGTTGCGATGTCTACAGCTGAATGGAAACCGAAGGTCACCTCGGTTCCGTAGATGTCGTTGTCGATTGTCTTCGGAAGTCCTATTACATTGAGTCCCTGTGCTGAGAGCAGTGCAGCTGTCTTATGTGTACCGGCACCTCCAAGTGTTACTAGAAGGTCCAGTCCCATCTTCCTGTAGTTCTTGACCATCATGTCGAGGCGGCTCTCACCGTCGCGGTTTTCCACTGTCATCATCTTGAAAGGCTGGCGGGAGGTTCCTAGGATGGTTCCACCCATGTTGAGGATTCCCGAGAAGTCGGATTCCTTCAGTACCTTGGCTTCGTTGTGTATGAGTCCACCGTAGCCGTCTGAGATTCCTATGATCTCTGCCTTTGGAATATTGTTGTAGACGTATTTTGCAAAACCTCTGATCACTGCATTCAGTCCTGGGCAATCTCCGCCGCTTGTAAGGATACCTATCTTCATATCCGCCTCCTTGGGTGTGATAGGAAGATTATAACTTATGAATCTGCAGCTTGGTAGAAAAAACGGGAATGCTCCATGCAGAGTAGGGAAAACTGCTGCTCCAGAGGGGATCCTCAGGTTTTCCCATCTTTTGCATGATGGGTTCTCTTTCGGGGCTTGGAATCTGTCATTGGAATATGAAAGCCATCAGGAGCAGGTCCCGATGGCTAGAAGGCGTTCTCATGTGGATGGCTAGAATGCATCCTTTGATGTGATGATCAGCAGTACGGAGCTCACTACATACATGATCGAGCAGATGATTGTCATGAGGTATGAGTTGTCCGCTACGATTCCCCAGTTTCCAAGGATCATGAGGATGTAGGTAAGGCTTCTGAACAGGATGTGTGGAACCTTGTCGTTGATGGCTCCGATGATGAATGTCACTGCAGCTGCAAGATACAGGAGTATTGTTGCGAAGTTGAAGTAGACATCATATGTCGATCCGAATCCATATTCAGCTGCCTGCAGTGAAGATGATGATGGTGCGAGTATGCTGAGAAGGAGGATCGCTATGAGGCTTGTCGTTATGTTTCCGGATGAGATGTGGGAACCCATGTGCAGCAGGGCTGTGTATACGAATACAAGGGAGGTTCCTATGAGGGAGAACCTGATGATTATATTGGTTACATTGCTGCTGAATATGAGTATTCCTGTTTCCTGGAAGTAGACGGGAAGTACCATTGTGCATTCTAGTGTCATGAAGAACAGCAGCAGAGGAAGAAGCTCGGCTTCCGGAGTATGGCTCCTGTGCTTTATCCTCAGGATCAGCTGGATGGCAAACGATACGATTATGATCAGCAGGTATGCTCCGAGCTGGATCGTCCTGTTGAGCTCCCAGAGCCTGTTCTGCTCATAAAGCAGGACAAATAGATGTGTAATCATAGCTGATAGGATGAGGCCTATCAGCATCTGAAGTACTAGTACCAATCTGGAATATCCCTTGCCCATGTCCGTCTCTTATCAGATCTGGTCCTGGAAAGGAGTTGAGATATCTGTATCGATTGCAGCTCCTGCAATCTTTGTTCCGAGTGCCATGAGAGCAGCATCGATCATCGTTCCGATTCCATTTAGAAGTGGAATGAGGGCGATCACTGCAACTTCAGCTCCGTAGAGGTTGATGTTGAGGACCCTGAGGATGAAGTGGACTGCAAGCATGACTTCGAATCCGAGGCTTGTGAAGGCCGTGAAGGAAACGAGGAATGCTGTGAGTGCAACAAGGATGACCACGACTGGATCCAGTGCACCTGTGAGTGCGTAGATGATCGAGAGTGTAGCTACTGCTGAGATTGCCGCTGTACCGCCGCGTCCGATGATTACCATCCAAGGGGATACGGATGCAGATACTCTCTTCTGTACTCCGAGATTATGTCTGGAGAGTGTCAGGTTGACAGGAAGGGAGAACAGGATGTTTCCTGATGTGAGTGCTGCAATGAGGGAAGCTGTCTGCCTGTTCATTGCTCCATATGGGTTCTTCCTGAACCTTGTGAAGATTGCGAACAGGAGAGGAATCAGGACAACCATCAGGATGACTGCGATTCCGATTACCTGGAGGAAGAAGAGTGGGGATACCAGCATTGTCTTCTCCTGGTAGAGTCTCATGAAGAATGCAGAGGATGTGAAGTATACGAAGATGAATCCGTAGACAGTGTAGAACCTGGAGATCCTGAACATCACTTCCGAGAAACTGTTCATCACTGCATATGCAGGTCTGATCGTATCTGAATTAGGCTTCAATGCATAACCGAAGATCCATGATATGATCAGGATCGGCAGGATCATGTCGGAAGCTGTGGCGATCGAGAAGAACGGGTTGTATGGTATGAGCCCCGTCGTCAGGTTGTTCGCCGTCATTCCTGCATAGTATTCGAGGATGCTTGGAGATGTTCCAGCCGATGATGTCACAGGGAATGCAATTGGATATGCATAGAATAGGTAACCTGCAGCAATCGGAAGGAGCAGGGATGTAGCCAGGGACCAGCTGATGACCGACCCGTTGAGCTTTCCTCCGACCTTATCCTTTCTCAGTGAAGCAATTGCGCTTGTGAAAGAGAAGACGATCAGTGGAATTGTGATGAATACACCGAGACTTACGATGTAGTCTGAGACAGAGACTATGACATTCGTTGCCGTTGGCATGTCTCCGAAGAGTAGGGTAGTTGCAACTCCGAATAGGAGTGCTGCTATGTATGTTATCCAAGTCTTCATATTATTATATCTGTCCTAGGACATTTCTCCTTGATTGCTGGAAGCTACGTACGGGGAAAAGCCTGCGCTTTTCCCTTATAACGTATTCAAGCATATGCTCTTGATGATGTCAAACCGTTATTCGATAAGTTCATTAAGTCTATACTTGCTCATGGATTCCTTTTCGAACAGCCTGTTGACGAAGGTATCCGGCTTGAAACCGTTGTCGTAGTGTCTTACGCCGAGGGCGAATGCCGCGATGAGGATGAGCAGCTGGACCTTCTCCTTGTTGTACCAGATTACGTTCTGATACTCGTTCAGTCCTGCGAAATCCCTTATTCCCTCATCCATCAGGATCCTCCTGAGGATCTCGTCCGTATCCTGGATCTCGTCGAAGTCGAACATGTCCTTGATGCCGATGAAGATCGAGGCGGCATGGGCAACGAGTCTTGTGTCGTTATCTCCAAGTCCAATCCTCTGGGCCTCATCCTGGAAGAAGAATGCAAGTGGGATGCTGTCAGCCAGTGTCATTATCTCCATTACGCTCTTTCCATCCGTGAATGGTCTCAGTGCAAGTGCCATCGAGATCATCAGCGGAAGGAATGCATCCATCCCGTTCCAGGCTCTCATCACCTTTACATCCTCGTTGCGGAAGAGGGATGAGAGTCTCTTGAACTGACTTATCATCTTCTTTGCATCGATGTCATGGAATTCGCCGAGGATATCCTTCGATACATCGTCAAGCTCCTCATACACCTCAGGAATCTTCGAGTAGATCTCTGCAAGCTGCAGGAGTACATAGCGCTCGATGTACATGCTTCCCTTTCCGGCTGTGATGTCCTTCAGGGCCTGGAGGAACTTCCTGTCCCTGAGTGGTTCGTAGAGGTCGAACATGTTCTTCATCCTGATCATCAGGATCGCTGTCCTGATATTAGAAAGTCCATGCTCACCATATACCTTCCAGAGGATGTCGTAGGTACCGTCATTGTCTACGACTTCCCTGATGTTCCAGTATACACGGGATTCGTACCCGTCCAGCTTGAACTGCAGTCCCTCCTCGTAGACCTTGATCGAAGGTCTGATATATGTAAGTCCATCGTTGAAGCATTCATATATCATATAGCGGCGGCTCTTGAAAGAGAGACCGAGGTTCTCGGCAAGACCTGTCGTCTCAGTCTCTCCGTTCTCTGTGCCCTTGACCTTCTTTGGACAGGAATTCCTGATTGTACCCCATACGCTCTCGTACTGGTTGTTGTAGAGTACGAGGTTCCTCTCGTTGTTGTGTCCGTTTACATATGCGTATACGCTTTCCTCTACATGGTCGTGGCATACAAGGTCGTAGAGGTTGAAGTGCTCGACACCGGAGAAGAGGTATCTCTTCCTGAGAAGTGGGAAGATCTTCCTGTAGTGCTCGTCGATGAGCCAGCCGTTCGGACTCTCGTTCCAGTATGCCCTGCTGTATTCCATTCCATACTTCTCATGGTAGCCTTCGATCTGACCGTGACCGATCATCGGAAGACCTGGAAGTGTGGACATCAGGGTGCAGACTCCGAAATACTTCTCACCGTCTCCGAACTGGTTGATTGCTGTCTCCTCGTCCGGATTGTTCATGAAGTTCACGTATCTCTTGAGTATCTCAGGTTCGAATACCAGTGTATTCCTGATTCCCTCCCTGTACTTCTGGTTCTCCTCGTTCTTGATCATGTTCATGAATGCCGAGTTGTATACCCTGTGCATTCCGAGAGTCCTTACGAAGTAGCCTTCCATCATCCAGAAGGCCTCGGCAAGGAGGAGTGTATCAGGAACCTCTTCCTGGATCCTGTCTACAACCTCTCTCCAGAATTCCTCTGGAATGTGCTTCTCGAATTCCTTATCCGGCATGGAGTGGCTGGCGCGTCCTGCAATGTTGTCGCCACCCTCTCCTGGCTTTGGATACCAGAGTCTCTGGATATGACGCTTTGCAAGGGTCATTGCAGCATCGAACCTGATGATGTGGAAATGCCTTGCTACATGGATTATCTTCTCTATTACAGCTTCCCTTGTCTCCGGATTGAGGTAATCGAGCTGTGCTGTATCGTTCCAGGGCATGGATGTTCCATCGTTTCCGTGGAAGATGTATTTCCTGACTCCTGTCTTCTTCTCGTAGAGTTCGAAGGTGACAGCTGCGTCGGTCCTGTCGTAGTAATGGTCCTCGAGCCTGATCTCGTAGTCCGGGTTGTTGGACAGGTCAGGTCCTGTATATGTATAGGATGGGAATGGAGGCTTGTCCTGCGAGATGTAGTACTCGGGATGGTCGTATACCCAGCTGCCATCGATTCCCGTATGGTTTGGAACCATGTCGGAAGCAAGCCTGATGCCGCGAGCTTCACATCTTCTTGAAAGGTCCTCGACTGCTGGCCATCCTCCGATTGTCTCGGAGATGTCGTAGTCGATGAGGGAATATGCAGAAGCCTCTGCCTCTGGATTTCCGCAGAGATGCTTGATCTCCCTGCTTGCATCCGACCTGTTCCAGAGACCGATGAGCCAGAGTGCAGTTATGCCACGCTCCCTCATCAGGTCGAGTTCCCTGTCTGGAATCAGGTCGAGGGTTGTTATCTTCCTGCCGTATTCCCTTGACAGCTGGTCAAGCCATACAAGTGTGCACTTTGCAATCATGACGACTCGTGGCATCCAGTCCAGGTCGTCCGAGAATGCCTCGTATTCGTTTGCCTCTCCCGAGTAGTCGGTTACAGGCATTGGTCCCGGAGCTGCGCCCGGCATTCCGTAATCCTTTTCCTCTTCGCGGATGTAGTCGATTGAAGACTGCATCAGGGATGTGAGGCTTTCAGGGAGCATGTGTGCCCAGTCCTTCATCACGAACCTTATCTGGTCTGTGATTGAATCCGGATACATCCTTGCAGGCTTCGTGAGGATGGTGAAGAAATCCTCGGACTCCAGGAGTTCCTGTCCGTTTCTCGATTCATCCTTCACATAGGATGATAGGATTGAGGACAGCGCCTTGAACGAGGATGGTGTCTGGAAGGACTCGGGGGAGATCACCTCTCCTACATCCTTCATCAGGCATGGATTGTTCTTCATTACCTGGTAGATGAAGTATCCACGGGCAGTCTCCTCGTCCTTATACAGTCCCTCCGCCTTCTCCTCCTCGAGAAGAGGGGATGGGTAGTTCTCGTCGTAGTATGCCAAGGCACTTTCGAGGTCGTCGTTTCCTGCAAGGGCCCTGAGCCTTCTCTGGAAGAAGTCGAGGTGGCCGTTCCTGATGCATATGGAAAGCACTTCCTGATACATCATGTGAAGTATTGCCGCTGCGTTCAGCTTTCCAGCTGAAAGGAAATCTGTTCTTCCTTCCCTCTTTGCCTTTTCGTTGTATCTATATGCAATGTCCTGTGCTTCCTGGAAGAAGAGCGTAGGATCCTGGTCGGTTGTGAAAACTGGAGTCCAGAGGCCAAGAGCCTCCCTTATTTCTCTTGAGATACGGAAATCTCGCTTTTCCATGCACTATACCTCCTGTGCCTTACATCTCATTCTACCATGAGAGGGTGGAATTACATAGCTTTAAGAGTCTGCAAATATGTGTGGAAAAGCAGTAGCTCACAAAAGGGAAGCCTCCCTGGAGGAGGCTTTGTACATATAGTAAATAATGTATATTGACACTAGATCGACTTCATGAGCCGTTCAGCTTTCACGAAAGCCTGGGACAGCGTAATCCTCTCATCGTCCGTGAAGCTTGAGGTTACATACACCCTTACATCTCCGTACTTTGGTCTTCCGATTCCGATCCTGAGACGATGGAATTCCGCTGATCCGATCCTCTCCCTGATGTTCCTGAGGCCATTATGTCCCTGCAGGCCACCACCTTTCTGTAGTTTCACCTCTCCTAGTGGAAGTTCCAGGTCATCGTGTACGACGAGTATCTCCTCAGGCCTTATCCTGAAGAAGGATGCTGCCTCCGATACTGCAGTTCCCGATAGGTTCATGTATGTAATCGGCTTGATCATATGCACGCTTCCCTTCTTGAGGTAGAGTGAGTGGAACTTGCTCTGTGTCTGTTCGTAGCCGTAGAGTTCGTCGAACAGCATGTAGCCTGCGTTATGTCTTGTCTTCTCGTAGTCCTTCCCTGGATTTCCCAGGTATGCAATAAGCTTGATCATATCATCGATTCTGCCTTCTTTTCAGAGTTTAGGGAAGAAGTCGAGGTCTTCCGAGAGTGGAAAGCTGAATCCCTGACGGAATCATAGCTTCACGATGACTCCTGAAAACACCGGTCATTGGTCGTTTTCACTGGTCATTTGACAATCTAACGAATATAATCAACGGAAACAGGAGATATCCAATTCCTGTAGGAGGAAAACCTATGGCTAAGATCAAGGGGGCAGCAAGGCTTGCCGGTGATTTCATCATGAAGCTTCTTGTCGGACTTCTTTTCGTCTGTATCGGTATCGAGGGCATTGCAAATGGTACATCAGATGCCAATGCACTATACAGGGCAATCGACAACGACGTCGTCAACACGATTCTCGGTATCGTACTCATCGTCTGTGGACTTCTCATCGCAGTTCCACTTTTCGTAAAGGGCATCAAGCCTGTATTCTCTAAGTTCTCGACGATCATCGTATTCGTCGTATGGGTACTCGTAATCGTATTTGCAGACTTCATGACTATCGGCAAGTACAGCGGAATGGAGTACTTCGAATGGGCTGAGAACTTCATCTATCATCTTCTCATCCTCAATGCAATCTACTCGATTGCAAAGAAGAATTTCGTTGCAATTGCAGCGAAGGTTGCCAAGTAGGGACGATATCCACTGTTCCTGGACTGAGACGGACTGTAAATCAGTCCGTTTTTCATTAATGTATTGTCTGACAATGTTTGGGGAAAAATAGTATCATCAACGATATGAAGATGAAAAGACCAATGGGGCAGGATGCACTCGGTACTCTCAGCATCGGAAGACTCATCATGAACATGAGCCTTCCAATCATGCTGAGCATGCTCATCCAGTCCCTCTATAACGTAGTAGACTCGATATTCGTTTCCTGGATCAGCGAGGAGGCGATTACAGCTGTTTCCCTTGCCTTCCCATTGCAGGGACTCCTCATTGCATTCTCTGTCGGAACAGGAGTGGGAACTCAGTCCCTCCTTTCCCGTAAGCTCGGAGAGAAGAACGACAGGGAGGCCAAGATGGTACGTGACCATGGCATATTCCTTGCAATCATCACATGGGCATGCTTTGCATTCCTTGCAATCTTCTTCTCCCGTCCATTCATGGGACTCTTCACCGACGACCCGAAGCTCCTCGGACTTTCGCTCGTATATATAAGGATTGTAATCCTCCTGTCCGTGGGCATGTTCATCTCGGTTATGCTCGAGCGCCTGATGCAGGCATATGGAGACTCATACCATTCCATGATCACCCAGGCGACAGGTGCCATTGTGAACATAATCCTCGACCCGATCCTGATCTTCAAGTTCAGGCTTGGAGTTGCAGGAGCTGCAATTGCAACCGTAATCGGCCAGTGGATAAGCTGCGCTCTCGGTTTCTACTTCCTCAGGAAGCATTCCGGAATCAAAATCTCGATGAAGGGATTCAAGCCAAAGGGAAGGATCGTAAAGGGAATCTACGCAGTTGGAGTCCCTCAGATCTGCACAAGCAGCCTCCTTACAGTTATGGTAAGTGCCGTAAATACGATCCTCATCTCCTTCAGTACTACAGCAGTTGCAGTCTTCGGCATCTACGGCAAGCTCCAGAGCTTCGTGTTCATGCCTGTGTTCGGACTTTCTGCAGGAACGGTTCCTATCATCGGCTACAACTATGGAGCTCATAACAGGCATAGGATCACCGAGACTGTAAGAAAGGCAATCCTCATAGCTTTCTCCTTCATGGGACTTGGCTTCATCGTATTCCAGCTATGTCCGGAGCTGCTGCTTTCAGCATTCAATGCAACGCCTGAGATGCTGGAGATCGGAGTTCCAGCCCTCAAGACTATCTCCTGGTCATTCCTGATGGCTTCCATCTCGATTGCAATGAGTTCGAGCTTCCAGGGAACTGGAGTCGGCTTCTATACTCTGATCCAGGGCTTCATCAGACAGATCGTCGTCCTGATACCGCTTGCAAAGATCCTTTCCATGTTCATGGGACTCAACGGCATCTGGATATCCTTCATCCTCTCCGAGGTTGTAGGACTGATTGTCTCCCTTGTACTCTACGCTAGGATCTACAGGAAGAAGATCAAACCACTTGAAGACTGAAGATGACGGGCTGGAAACAGCCCGTTTCATGTTAATATGTCTTTCATGAAGAAAGCTCTCTACATATTCATCATCTTCCTTCTTGCATCCTGCGGCAGGGGAGGAATGGACAGCAATGACATCTCAGCTCTCATCAGGGGACTTGCAGATGGCAATCCTCCGATCTCCGCCCATCTCAATGATGCTGACATGAAGGTACGCCTCATCTTCCTCGATCATCTCAGGAAGGGAATCTCCAACAGCAGGGACTGCTCTGCATGTGCCATGTTCTCGAGAATCGATGAAGCCGACGAGGTTTTCGATGAGATTGCAGACGGTGAATACCGAGCGACGCTCATATGGCATCGAGGTGGTGAAGAGGATGGTGAGGAGCTCTTGAGAAAGGTATTCATCCAGGATTCCGAGACCGGAGCCTGGAGACAGGTTACCATGGAGCCGTACCATTCAGCTGAAGAATACAGGTACGCAGTTACAGAGCTGTCCTACAATGGTGATATCCACAGAAGGGCCTTGGAAATTGTAGAGGAATCCAGAATGGAATTTCCACAAGAAGGCCTCAAGAGAGTTTCCTACAGCTACAACCATATCCAGGATAAGTCGGATGGAAGCGAGATGATAATCTCGGAGGTCGTGATGATGGACTATATCACGGCAGACTACGATGCAGCAGACATATTCATCTCTGAAGTGAATTCACGGAATTCATCAGCCAAAATTGTCATGAGAGCCAGCAGGGTCGATGAAAGACTCTCTGTCATGCTGATGCTACCTTGATTTCTCGACTCCCTTCCTTGGACACATGGTGCCTACAGCGCATGTGGAGCAGAAGGGGGAGATCGGAGTGCAGACAGCCTGTCCATATCTTACAAGTGTTTCGTTCAGTGGTATCCAGAATCTGCGGGGAAGGAACTTCCTCATCTCTTTCTCGGTCTCTTCCGGAGTATTGGTATCTACAAGTCCCAGACGGTTGACTATCTGATGTACATGGCAGTCGACGCAGATTGCATCGGTATCGAATCCGAGGTTAAGTACAAGGGATGCTGTCTTTATGCCGACTCCAGGAAGCGCCATCAATGCATCCATGTCGCATGGAAGAAGTCCGCCGTACTCGCTGTTGATGATGTGTGCTATTGTCTTCAGCTGCACTGCCTTCCTGTTGAAGAATGCTGAAGGTCTTATCGCCTCTGCTATCTCCTCTTCTGAGAGAGCTTCAAGCTCCCTGAAGTTCCTTGCCTTCCCGAAGAGTCTCAGGGATGTCTCCATCGTTACCTTGTCCTTGGTCCTGAGGGACAATATGGTTGCGACAAGGATCCTGTATGGATCGTTGTCCTCAAGTGCAATAAGCGAAACCGAAGGGAGTGGGTAGCCCATCTCTTCAAGTTTTCCATTCATTCTGGTCATCAAGACATCGAAATCCATTTCCTGCATGACTTTCATATTGACGAATTTTTCTAAAATAGCATAGTAGTAGACATGATAGTCATCTTGAAACAGGGCATTTCCTATGAAGATAAGAATGCCGTCAGAGCATTACTTGAAGAGAGGGGCTTCCTTGTAAGGGAGATAGTGGGAGAGGCAGACACAGTTCTTGGAGCAGTCGGCAAGGCATCGATGGATCCAAGGGAACTTCAGGTCATGCCGGGAGTCGATAGGGTTGTTCCTATTTCAAAGCCATATAAGCTGGCATCCCGTGAACTCAAGAAGGAAGACACCATAGTTACAGTCGGCAAGGTAAAGATCGGTGGAGGCATGATCGCCATGATCTCCGGTCCATGTGCCGTCGAATCACGTGAACAGATAATAAGGATCGCAGGCAAGGTCCGTGAAGCGGGAGCTGTAATCCTCCGCGGCGGAGCCTTCAAGCCTAGAACCAGTCCATATTCATTCCAGGGCCTTGGCGTCGAAGGCCTGAAGTATCTCCGGGAAGCAGGTGATATGTTCGACATGCCTGTTACAACCGAGGTAGTTTCCCCTAGGGATGTCGAGGTGATGAAGGACTACATCGACATGTATCAGGTCGGTGCAAGGAACATGCAGAACTTCGAACTCCTGAAGGAGGTCGGCAGGACCGGAATGCCGGTACTTCTCAAGCGTGGACTGAGTGCAACTATCGAGGAATGGCTCATGGCTGCCGAATATCTCATGGCAAGCGGAACGGACCAGGTTGTACTCTGCGAAAGGGGAATACGTACATACGAGAAGGCAACCAGGAATACACTGGACTGCTCTGCGATTCCTGTAGTGCAGAGACTGACTCATCTTCCTGTAATCGGAGACCCTTCCCATGCAACAGGAATCAGGGACATGGTTGCTCCAATGGGACTTGCTCTCGTTGCATCCGGTGCATCCGGTCTGATGGTCGAGGTACATGACCAGCCTGAGAAGGCACTTTCCGATGGCCCACAGTCGCTCTATCCAAACCAGTTCGAGAGATTGATGAGGGATGTAGAGGCACTTGCTCCTGTTGTCGGCAAGAGTGTCGAGCGCATTCCAAGGATCGTTCCTACATCGATGAAGGAAGATTCTGCAGTTATGGGAACGGACGAGAACATCGTATCCTTCCAGGGAGAGCGTGGAGCATTCTCTGAGCTTGCTGCAAGAAGGACATTCAACGACAGCGTAAAGGTACTTCCACTGAAGAACTTCAAGGATGTATTCGAATCCGTATCCAAGGGTGAGAGCCGCTATGGAATCCTTCCATTCGAGAATACTCTCGGAGGATCGATTCTAGAGAACTACGACCTCCTCAGGAAGGAGGAGAACGTAACTGTAGTGGGAGAGTGCGAGGTAAGGGTGATCCACAACCTCATAGCAAATCCTGGGGTGAAGCTTGGGGACATCAGGAAGGTATACTCACATCCACAGGGACTTGCACAGTGCAGGAAGTTCCTCGAGAAGAACCTATCGAATGCAGAGCTGATTCCATTCTTCGATACAGCAGGAGCGGTAACATACATCAAGAATGAAGGCCTCATGGATGCGGCTGCGATTGCCGGAAGTCCTGCGGCAATCCATCATGGAATGGATATCATCGAAGCTGGAATCGAGACCAATCCAATGAACTACACACGTTTCTTCGTAATCTCCCGTGAGGAGAATGCAGAGGAGTTCAGGTCCAGGAGCAGGATCGACATGGCGTCGATTACCTTCAATGTCTCAGATAAGCCAGGCGCTCTCTTCTCCGTTCTCGACATCCTCAAGGAGAATGGAATCAACATGAAGAAGATCGAGTCCCGTCCTATCGTAGGTAAGCCTTGGGAGTATTCATTCTTCCTTGACCTGGAGATCGAGGAGAGAGAGGATATCGAGAAGGTCGTACCACTGTTGAAGGACAAGGTCTCATCCATGAGAGTCCTCGGCTACTATACAAAGGCTCGCTGACATGGAATACAAGCCTTATGAGAAAGTACTCCTGTTTTCGGGGATCCTGACATCGATCGGGATTCCCGAGAGCCTTACCGAGGCTCTTGAGGAGAGATTCGGCAGGATTGCCTACTGGTCCCCCGAGATCGACTTCGATTTCACCGACTACTATGACGAGGAGATGCAGGGTCCCATCAGGAGACTCTTCATCGCATTCGAGGAGCTTACCACTCCAGATAGGCTTGCAGAGGCTAAGGTCTTCACAAACGAGCTTGAGGAGCGCTATGCAGTCGATGGAAACAGGAGGATCAACCTCGATCCCGGCATAATATCGGTATCGAACCTCATCCTTGCAACCACGAAGAACCGTGCACATAGGATAGCAATCGGACATGACCTCTATGCTGAGGTCACTCTGATATATCATAGGAAGGGATGGGAGGCATTTTCCTGGACATATGCAGACTACAGGTCTCCAAAGGTACAGGAAATGCTTCTGGATATGCGCCGCCATTACCTGAAAGCTCTCCGGAATCAGACAAATCTGAACTATGAGGTATGTTCAGAAGATTCAGAGAGACATTAATACTGCTTTTTATCGTGATGTTCTCGTCGTGTTCCTATCCCGATGAGAACATCATCACACTTACACTGCCGACTCATCTACCCATTGTGGACATCTCCGGAGAGAGTCCCTACATGGATGCATACATCTTCGATGGAGAGCGTACCTACCATAGATTCATACGTTCCGGCGAGACTGAGATCACGGTTCCCGTAAAGAAGGGAGTGATGTCCCTCTTCACCTTGAAGCCATACGGAAAGTACTCGTCTGTTTCTGCATATCTTGAACCTGACATGGAATCGTGTTCGATGTTCTCCCCGGTTCATAGCCAGCTGATAGAGTTCTACACGGACATCGCATCCCGCAATCCAGACATCATAGCGAATACCAGCATGACAACCCTGATCGAGCTCTATCCCGAAACGGATGGAGTTGACAAGATGAAGCTTCTCGAGTTCCTTGAGAAGGGACCTGAAGGTGGGAATCCGAAGGATGATGGGGAGGATGGAATCGAAATTGACGTTCCGGACCTCAGTGCTCCACTTCATGAGATTGCAGTCGATACGTATATACCTGGACTCTGGAGGTCGGATAGGGCCGACATGGAGGATTTCCATGTCTCCTACACAGCTGACGAGTTGGTGCTGGAGCTTCATGAAGGTGTCTACCACTACTTCCATGAAGATGGTGGCCATCACATGATGATAGTCGTCACGATGGATGGTAAGCATACCTCCCGGCTCGATTACCCTGTCTGGTGAGAATACTTTCCTCTATTCTCTTGCAAGGTTGATGAGTTTAAAAGATAATGGATTCCATGGAATCACTAAGAGAACTATATAGAATCGGTCTTGGACCGTCTTCCTCCCATACAATGGGCCCTAGAAAGGCTGCGGAGGATTTCATCAGACGCTATCCTGAATGCAGGAGCGTACAGGCAGAGCTCTATGGTTCTCTCGCCGCAACAGGAAAGGGACACCTTACAGACAAGGCAATAAGGGATGCCTTCAAGGCTGTAGGTGTCGAGACTGAGATCTTCTGGTTCCCTGATGTCTTCAGGAAATTCCATCCAAACTGCCTTACTATACTCTCATCCGACAAGACGATCTCCGAGACCTACTATTCCGTAGGTGGCGGCAAGATAATCAGGGAAGGTGATGAGACAGATGCTGCCGCAGAGGTCTATCCGAACGAGGAAGTCGGATCGATGAAGAAGCTGCTTGACTACGCAGACAGTGAAGGCTACCAGCTCTGGGAGGTTGCACTCCATTTCGAAGGTCCGGAGATCCTCGACTACATGAAGGAAGTCTGGACTGTCATGCAGGATGCAATCGAGAGGGGACTTGAGAACGAAGGAGTCCTTCCAGGCGGATTGAAGCTTGCAAGAAAGGCATGCCTTGTACATGAGCAGGCTGTTTCCATGGCAGGAGCTCTCGGAAATACACTGGTTGCACATTCCTACGCACTTGCAGTATCTGAGGAGAATGCAGGAGGAGGGGAGATCGTAACAGCTCCTACATGTGGAAGTTGCGGAGTACTTCCTGGATCGCTGTATTACATAATGAAGGAATACCATATTCCTGAGAAGAGGATCCTGCGAGCTCTCCTCACAGCAGGACTTGTCGGCAACATCGTAAAGACAAACGGTTCTATTTCCGGAGCGGAGGTCGGTTGCCAGGGAGAGATCGGTGTTGCATGTGCAATGGCAGGTGCTGCAGTTGCCCAGCTTCTCGGAGGAACGATCCGCCAGGTGGAGTATGCAGCCGAGATGGGACTTGAGCATCATCTTGGACTTACATGCGACCCTCTCAAGGGACTTGTTCAGATTCCATGCATCGAGAGAAACGGCTTTGCCTGCATGAGAGCCATCGACCATGCATCCTTTGCACTTGTCGGTGATGGAACACACAAGATATCATTCGACGATGTCGTCGAGGTCATGATGGAAACCGGTCAGGCTCTTCCTTCACTCTACAGGGAGACCAGCATGGGTGGACTTGCCCGAGTGTGGGGAAAGTAGACATATATCATAAAGTAGGGGGAAGGTGAAAAATCCTTCCCTTTTTGCATTACGTATATCTGATTATGTCATAGAGTGTGCTACACTTTGGATGGTGGACATTCCACTTACCCAGGAGGTAGACAATGTTGGTAGAACTTAAGAACGGACCTATGACAATGGCAATCTCAACTCTCGGAGCTGAGCCACAGAGCCTGAAGCTCGATGGTAGAGAATACATCTGGCAGGGCGACAGGGAGTATTGGTTCAGGAGAGCACCTCTCCTCTTTCCTATGATTGGACCTACAAGAGACAATCAGGTCGGCATCAATGGCAAGGTCTATGATATGCCTAACAACGGATTTGCAAGAGACAATGAATTCACATTCGTCTCCCAGACCGAGAACAGTGCAACATTCGTACTTGAAGATACTCCATACTTCAAGGAACACTATTATCCATATGGATTCAGGCTTGCTGTAACATACACTCTCAACGAGGATGGATACGAGGCAAAGGCTGAGATCACTGCAAAGGATGACATGTACTATGTATTCGGATGGCACCCTGCATTCAACCTCGACATCAATGGCGAGAACACGAACCTCGAGAGATATACACTCAACTTCGAAGCTGAGGAGAAGCTTACAAGAAAGTATGTCCAGGATGGAAGGTTCGTCTACCAGGAAGGCTTTGTTGATGGGGACACATACGATATCAGGTACGAGGAGATCGACAAGGGACCACTTACATTCGACAACGTGAAGTCCACAGAGGTCACCCTCACATGTGAAGGTGGTGAGCATGGAGTCACAGCGACAATGGGTGATATGACTACATTCACAGCCTGGACATGCTTCCCTAAGCATGGACAGTATCTCTGCCTCGAGCCAATGGTATCATTTGGATCTCCTGAGAGGGAATTCGACATCGAGAAGATGGAGGAGGCAAGGTTCCTCAAGGCTGGAGAGACAAGGACATATGTTAACAGCTGGAGAGTCTTCTAGGCTATAATCTATTTACACAGATGAAGGGAGCTATCATGTCCTAGGGATGTGAGCTCCCTTTTTCCATACAGGGGGAAAGGTGGAATATGACAAAGACAGCATTGAATAAGCTCAAGTCAGGATTCAGGTTGAGGAACTTCTGTACTTTTTCAGGGATGTCTGGAAAGGAACTGCTTTCCGACTTCATCAGAGAGAAGACATTGGAGATGGTTGATGTGCTGAATTCATATCTGGACAGGGATGACGATGCAGTTGCTGAACTCAGCATATTCATTCCCCATACCATCGAAGATGACATTCCCCTGGACGCTGTGAAGTATGTAAAGGAGGAGCTATATAGGCTTTGGCAAGAAGCTTCATACTTCTGGATGCTTGTTGCAGGCAGTCAGAAGGATTGCTATCCAGATATGTATCATAGGATAGAATTCGAGAAGACCTTCCATGCATACCAGAGATCCGAAGCGATATTCTGGGATGCACTTCTGTCTCTGGCATCTGATGACGATGAGCTTTACCGTTCTACGATGAGCGAGCTCAATATGAGAATCTCGAATCTTTCCCGCGTGTTCTGCATACCTCTTGGAGACCTGGTGATGATAAAGCTCAAGGCTCTCTATGAAAGGGAAGGAGAAAGCGAGGAGTGGAGAAGGACACTCTCGGTAAACAGCATCTGTCCTGAAGTGCTGGATTACAAGTATGAGCATTACCTGGAAGCGGGGGATGCAGAGAAGGCGGCAGCAGCACTCAGTGTCATACTAATGAACAGAAAGGAAGAAAGGGGTGGAGCTGTTCCGGAAATCCATCTGCAGCTTCTGAAGCTTCAGAGAGAAGCAGGTCTTGTGGAAGATGAGAAGAGAGAGATCATGCACATTCTCTTCTATTTCGAGCAGGAGGACCTTACACATTACCTCAGATTCAAGGAGATTGCAGATGATGAGGAGTTTGAGTATCTGAATGAGATACTGGATAGAAGCATTACATTTGGACTGAAGGACCAGATCCTTGCCTATGAGGGGAAGCATGAAGAGCTGCTGGAATATCTGAAGAGGGAAGGTTCCATAGAGTATCTGAGACGCAATGCCGAATATCTAGCTTCTGTCGATCCTGATGGATTCTGGTCATTGTGTGAGGGATTGCTTGGAAAGGTAGAGGCTGTAGCAAGAGGAAGGAATGAGTATTGGTTCATCGCTGAGATTCTTGATGTCATGAGGATGGTGGATCCGGAAAGGGCCGGGATGACAGCTGTAGATGTGATGAAGAGGAATTCAAGGAAGAGAGCTCTCAGGCAGATGATCCTCGATAAGGGTTTCAAGCCTGCGGAGCATTGAGAGATACAAGGAGAAGGAGATGGATATGAGAGATGACCTGACAGACAGGAAAGTCAGGAAAATCATGGAAATCTGCAAGGCTATTGCGGCTTTGGCTGGATCCCAGGTGACAGATCCGTATCTGGATAAGCTTATCGCCGACTGTATTTCCGGTAAGATAACCAACGCCCAGGCTGACAGGGCCGCTCTTGAGTGGATCATCAATGGAAGGAAGATATACGAAGGCTGAGTGATGGTCCATATGACTTGCACAGATGCCCTGTCCTTGATGTTCCTGCCGACATTATGCTAATCATGGTTTGAAATATTTCAGTTATGTCGACTTGGAGAGAAAATGTACTACGACGATTATGATGACGATGAATATGATGATTACGATGATGAGGATTACTCAGAAGCTGTGGAAACCGGCAGCTGTTTTCCTGCTACCATAATCGAGGATGAGGTTTCAGCTGAGGAACTCATCAATGGAATGTCTGAAAAGACCATGAGGGAGCTATTGCTGCAACTGAGTGGAAAGCCAGAGGTCAGAAGCCATATAATCGAGAATTTCAGAGGGGAGCTTACAGAGAGGCAGAAGGCTTCGATAGAGAAACTGTATTGCTATCACCCATGGCATAGCCGACTTGACGAGGATGCTTCCTGGTATTTCATGAATCAGAGATGCAAGGACCTCGATAAGGAAATCCATCGCATGATCGACTCGGGAAAGTATGCGACTGCATTGGACTTGAGCGTCAGGTTGCCTTTGAGGATGCATTCAACCATTGTGGAATATATAGACGGTGATGATGACGAGATCTGGGATGCTGCAGTTCCACTCTGGATGGAGCTTACCGACCATATGGAGAGGAGCAAGGTCTTCGAAGCTGTGTATTCCGGTCTTTCAGAAGATTATATATTGCTGTCATCAGAGAAGCTCAGAAGGGGAGCTGTCCTCTTGTGTTCCACAGATGATGATAGGAATAGGCTCATCAGGCTCTGCAGTGAATACCTTGAAGGAGAACATGTTTCCGAAGACGGCAACCTAGGGGAATATACAGTATTCATGCTTCAGCTTCTTGAAGGAATGGATGGCCGGAATGAGGAATGGCAGAAGATTATGGACAGCAATAAGGAAGACTTCGATGTGCTTTCTTATCTATATAGGAAGCAGAGAAGGGAAGACCATATCGATGATGCAATCTCCACACTACATAGGATGATGGACCTGCCATATCTCAGGAGACGCAGAGGTTGGGATCTCGATGCCGAGCTCATCGAAGTCCTGGAGGAGGCTGGTATGAAGGAAGAACTCCTTGATGCCCAGACTGACTATCTGATGAGTCATAGCCAAAATGACCTGAAGCTTTACCATAAGGTCCGAGCGGGCATCGATGAGAAGGAACTCAAGCATCTGCTGGATAGGATGAAGGAGGCAGTCACCTGCAGGGACATCATGCCGGATGTGCTTCTTGAGGAGGGAATGTTCGGCTCTCTCTATGACCTATTGAAGAGCAGGAACGAGGTTGGTCTCTATGGAAAGTATTCTTCTGTAATGCATGAGCATTTCGGAGATGAGTTCGTAGATGTCTTTGCCGATTCGATATATGCCTATGCTTCAGAGGCGTGCAAGGATGACATGTATGATTCAGTTGCAAGGTATCTGGTAGAGCTCAGCGATATAGCATATTGGGAGACAGCTGACCTGGTAAACAGGATCGGCACTGATTTCTGGCGTAAGAGAAACCTGAAGAAGGCAATAGAAAGCAAGGGTTTCTTTATAGTGAAGCAGAAGTGAATATCGCCCAAATCCATAAGTAAGCATACATAAGCTCCCGCCTTGCAACGGGAGCCTTTCTTTCATTCCGTGAATACCGTATAGCCGAATTCCTCGAAGAGGAGATTGAGGTTTGTGTGTCTCTGAACAGATGCATTTCCCTTCCTTATCTCAACCCAGCTTTCGTGGTAGTTGTTTCCAAGTGGACCGCAGTCGGAAAGCAGGTAGGAGTAGAAGTCCCTCCAGTTGTCTTCGAACCTGTCTGCAAAGTCATCCGACATGTGTGTCTTCTGGTGGTCGGACATGTGCTGATGCTTTCCGTAGAGTGCATGCTCGATGTTGTGTGAGAAGTAGTAGATCCTGTATGGGATGTCTTCCCCGATGGAAGTCATACTGGAAAGGATATTCATGTTCTTACGCTTCTTCCTGTTTCGGCAGATTATGGATTCGGTGAACCTTGTATGGATTCCATCCTCCTCGTACTGTATCTTCCTTGCGTCCGGATCCTCGATTACATTCTCGTTTGGTATGAATGCACCATCGGTATCGGAGCAGTGGAAGACTGCAAGTATGTCGCTGCGTCTCAGGCCGTACTTCCTTATCTCTGCGGTAACCATGTCGTGAATCGCCTTCTCCGGATCATGGTCCTCGTCTATTGCGGACAGGAAGAAATCTCCATGCACGATATGGAACTTCACCTCCGCTGGATTGAAGAAACTCTTCATGATAATGTAGAGTGCATTCTCATCCGTCGGCCCTTCACATATGAAGAGCACGAGTCTGCGTCTATTGCTCTTCCTGCTGGCCATCCTGCCTCCAGGCCTTCCTCAAGGCTCTTCCTATCTCATAGGCATCGGTCTCTTCGTAGATGTTCTCCTTGCCTCCACCAAGAAGCAGGTTCCTTATATATACATCCCTCAGGTTGTTTGTGTCCCTGATATTTGAGAACCTTATGTACCTGTTCTCTGGATTAGCAGTTGAGAAGACTACGCTGTCCTTCGATATCATCTCGAGAATCCTGAGGTTGTGGGATGTGAATATCATCTGTCCCTGGGCTCCTCTGGAGAATACCTGTACAAGCTCCCCCAGGAGGTACTCGAAGATGGATGCATCGAACTCGTCGATGACGAGGCACATGTCCGCATCGTTGTAGACGCTCATCAGTACATTCAGTATCGAGATGATCTTTATGATTCCCTCAGACTCGTATCTTATAGGGATGGACTTGCCGTTCTTGTAGGAGACAAGTTCGACTCTCACTCCCTTCACTCCTTCACGGGTAAGCTCTTCACCTGATTCGTAGAGTCCCAGTGTGAGATGTGGAACGATGGTCTTGAGGACCGTGTTCATCTTCTCAAGCATGGACTTCAGGTCATCGGCCTCCTCTCGTGAGAGGATGTCCGGCTTGCCGATATCCAGCATCAGCAGCTTGGTGCTTTCCGTATTCTTCCTTGACTGGTATGTGATCGGCAGCCTGAAGTCGGAGTCCACTCCGAACTCCCTCGAGGATATTACAACGAATGAGGAGACTGCATATCCATGGAGTAGGCCAAGTATCTCCCTGAGCTTCTCTGCGTATCCATCCTCTACGTTCTGAAGAAGTGGAAGTATTCCATCATCTGAGAAGAGTACGCTTGCTGTGTTCTTCTGGCAGAGACGAAGCGCTACGAGAATATCGAGCTCCAGGGTCCTTGAAGTCTTCAGCAGTTTCCTGAAGGCCTCCCTCGGCTTCAGCTCAAGTGTCTCTCCATCGAAGGCGATGAGAGTCCTCAGCTTCCTGAATCCTCCGTCTTCTTTCCTTTCCTTGATTGCAATCTCCTCGGACTGGATCATCACCTCACCGGAGGCATTGGAGAGAGCTACTGTGTAATGGACTTCATCCGTCTTCTCTTCCATCTCCTCATCGTAGATGCCGTAGCATACTTCGATGGTAGAGGCCTTGCTGTCGATGTTTATGAGGTCCTTCGTGTAGGTAGGAAGAGTGTCTCCTGTCATCATCTTGTCTATGAATTCGAGTGCCTCGATTACAGCAGTCTTTCCCGAACCGTTCTGACCGTAGATTCCAACCATGTCGGCCGAGTGCCTGTCCTTGGTGACGATGGATGGCATAGGAATGGTGCCGTATCTGACGTTCTTGAAATCCTTGAGTGTTATGTATTCCAGTCTTACATGCTTCGACATGAGAGCCTCCTATCTATACTTATTATATTATAGTTTCAGTATTCGTGGGGATGAAACATGGATATGGTAGAAAAAATACGTTTCTGAAGTTTCGTACCTTGTTTATGGACGTTTCTATGGCCTGAATATGGTAAGATGGCAAGGCACAGGGAAATCCTGTATCATCTACCTTAGGAAGGTGGTCGAATGGCAAGGAGAAGATATCCAGAGGAATTCAAGCGCATGGTAGGACTTGATGCCTTGCGTAACGAGAAGGCGTCCACCCTTGCAGAGATTGCAGGGAAGTACGGTGTTTCTGCAAGCATGGTAAGCGTATGGAAGAAGAGTGTTGCATCGGGTGCGTCCCAGGAACTTGATGAGGCTCATGGGAAGGCCGCGGAACTGCAGGCTCGGATTGAGGAGCTTGAAAGGCTTGTTGAGGAGAAGAGCAGGGAATGCGAATACCTAAAGAACATCCATGGAAATCAGGATTGAATCATCTCCACATATATGAAGAATGCCACCTCGAAACGGTGGCATTCATGCTTTATCTGTTATTGATGTCCTACTTTACTACGATGTTTACAAGCTTGTTAGGAACGACGATCTCCTTGACGATAGTCTTGCCGTCGATCCAAGTCTTTGTCTTCTCATCTGCGTGAGCTGCTGCGATGACATCTTCCTTTGAGGAATTGAGTGGCATCATGAGCTTTGACCTGAGCTTGCCGTTGATCTGGACGATGATCTGGATCTCGCTGTCGATTGTCTTGGACTCATCATATGCAGGCCACTTCTCCTTGGAGATTGAAGGCTCGTGTCCGAGGATCTCCCACATCTCCTCAGCAAGGTGAGGTGTGTAAGGGGAAAGCATCAGGGCAAGGTCCTCCATGACGACCTTTGCAATCTCATCCTGCCTGTTGAGCTCGTTTACGAGAACCATCATCTGGGAGATTGCTGTATTGAAGTTGAGGGATTCAGTATCCTCTGTAACCTTCTTGATTGTCTTATGGAGGAGCTTCTCCATATCCTTTGAAGGAGCTGCATCGACGATCTTCTTCTCTGTGAGAACTCTCCAGACCCTGTCGAGGAATCTGTAGACACCCATGAATCCGTTTGTTGCCCAAGGCTTGGATTCCCTGAGAGGACCCATGAACATCTCGTACATTCTTACGGAGTCTGCACCATAGTTCCTGATGTAGTCATCTGGGTTGATTACGTTCTTGAGGGACTTGCTCATCTTGGCGATTACCTGGAAGACTTCCTCCCCAGTCTCCTCCTCGATGAACTTTCCATCCTCAAGCTCCTTTACCTGGTCTACTGGTACAAGAACCTTGTTCTTCTTCTGGTAAGCGAAGGATGTGATCATTCCCTGGTTTACGAGTCTCTGGAATGGTTCCTTTGTGGAAACGAGTCCGAGATCGTAGAGAACCTTGTGCCAGAATCTTGCATAGAGGAGGTGAAGTACAGCGTGCTCTGTTCCTCCGACATAGAGGTCGACTGGCATCCAGTACTGCTCCTTCTCAGGATCTACGAATGCATGGTCGTTCTTCGGATCGATGTACCTCAGGTAGTACCAGCAGGAACCAGCCCACTGTGGCATTGTGTTTGTCTCTCTCTTTGCATCGGCTCCGCAGTGTGGGCACTTGCAGTTTACCCAGCTCTCTACGTTTACGAGTGGGCTCTCTCCAGTTCCGGATGGCTCGTACTTCTCAACTTCAGGAAGTGTGAGTGGGAGCTGGTCCTCAGGTACTGTGACAGTTCCACAGTTAGGGCAGTGGATCAGAGGGATTGGTTCACCCCAGTATCTCTGGCGGCTGAAGCACCAGTCCCTGAGCTTGTAGTTCACAGCCTTGTGACCGCACTTGTGCTCCTCGAGCCAGGAAAGCATCTTTTCGATTGCATCCTGCTTATTAAGGCCATCAAGCCAATCGGAGTTTACGTGGATTCCATCTTCAGTCCAAGCCTGGGTCTGGACATCGACTTCGCTCTTGAGGACTTCGATGATAGGAAGGCCGAACTGCTTTGCGAACTCCCAGTCCCTGTCATCGTGAGCAGGAACAGCCATGATTGCACCTGTTCCGTATGTGATGAGTACATAGTCAGCAATCCAGATTGGAATCTTCTTGCCGTTTACAGGGTTGATTGCATAGCTTCCGGAGAATACACCTGTCTTCTCCTTTGCAAGGTCTGTTCTCTCGAGGTCGCTCTTGTGCTTTACCTCATCGAGATACTTCTCGACTGCATCCTTCTGCTCTGCTGTTGTGAGCTTTCCAACAAGTGGATGCTCTGGAGCGATTACCATGTATGTTGCGCCGAAGAGTGTATCACAGCGGGTTGTATATACCTCGAGTGTATCTTCGGAATTCTCAAGCTTGAAGAATACTGCAGCACCTTCGGACCTTCCGATCCAGTTCCTCTGCATTGCCTTTACGGACTCAGGCCAGTCAAGGTCATCGAGGTCCTCGAGGAGCTTGTCAGCGTATGCTGTGATCCTGAGCATCCACTGTCTTAGGTTCTTCTTCTCTACCTTTGCTCCGCAGCGCTCACATCTTCCTTCCTTGACTTCCTCGTTTGCAAGTCCTGTCTTGCAGGATGGGCACCAGTTGATTGGTGTGTTTGCCTCGTAGGCAAGGCCCTTGTTGTAGAGCTTTGTGAAGATCCACTGTGTCCAGTGGTAGTAGTCCTTGTCACATGTGGAGATCTCCCTGTCCCAGTCATATGAGAAACCGAGGCTCTTCAGCTGTCTTGTGAAGTTCTCGATGTTCTTCTTTGTTGTTACGTAAGGATGGGTTCCTGTCTTGATGGCGTAGTTCTCAGCTGGAAGGCCGAAGGCATCGAAGCCCATTGGATGAAGAACGTTGTAGCCGTTCATCCTCATGAACCTTGACCATATGTCTGTTGCGCTGTAGCCCTCTGGATGTCCTACGTGGAGTCCTGCTCCTGATGGGTAAGGGAACATATCAAGTACGTATTTTCTCTTCTCAGGTGGGAAGCTAGGATCTTCAGTAGTCCTGAAGGTCTTGTTCTCATCCCAGTATTTCTGCCATTTTGTCTCTATTTCATTGAAAGGATATTTACTCATGGGTCAAATGATAATTCCTAAACTATATTTGTTCAATGCAGAGACTTAGCCATAAAAGATGATAAATCACACGTTTTCCTATATCATAGGCAATAAAGGGAAATAGAGGCATGAACGGAATAGTCATATACAGGTCGAAATACGGAGCTGCAAGGAAGTACGCTGAGTGGATTTCAGAGCGTACTGGTTTTGTCCTGAAGGACATTGTGGATGTACGTCAGAAGGACATACTTGCTGCAGATAATGTGGTTGTAGGTTTCGGTGTCTACGCAGCTACCCTGCCGGGAATCAACTTCCTTTCAAGGAACAGCAGGGACCTTGTTGGAAAGAGGGTGTTCATCTACGCCTGTGGAGCATCTCCATACGATGAGAGGACAGTCGAGGAACTTCATGACAAGGTATTCGTAGGACCGCTTGAACCTCTTCCGCTCTTCTACATGAGAGGAGCATTCGACATCAACAGCATGTCCTTCATGGACCGCCAGATGTGCAGGATGCTCATCGGAGCTGTAAGGCGCAAGGAACCGGAAGAGAGGGAACCTTGGGAAAGGGCCCTTCTGGAGGCTGGCAACACACGTAAGGACTGGTCCAGTCCCGACCAGCTTGATGGGCTTCTGGAGGCAATTGGAATCGAATAGAGCAGATATTGGAAAACTGGGCTACATGAGTATAAAGAGTTCCAATATAGTTAATTGCATGAATCAACTACAATAAGGTATAATCAATCGATATGGCAAATAAATATACAGAAGACAGCATCGAATCCCTTTCCCCGCTCGAACATATCAGGCGCAGGCCTGGCATGTACATCGGTAGGCTTGGAAACGGAAGTCACATCGATGATGGAATATATGTACTCCTGAAGGAGATCATCGACAACTCGATCGATGAATTCGTCATGAAGTACGGATCCAGGATCCTCATTACAGTACTCGACAACACTGTGACAGTCAGGGACTTCGGAAGAGGCATCCCTCTTGGAGCAGTCGTGGATTGCGTATCCAAGATCAATACAGGAGCCAAGTATTCCGGAGATGCATTCCAGTACTCAGTAGGTCTCAATGGTGTAGGTACCAAGGCCGTAAACGCCCTTTCATCATTCTTCAGGGTTACATCCTACAGGGATGGCAACTATGTATCTGCAGAATTCTCACGCGGTGAGCTTGTAAGGCAGAAGAAGGGCAAGACAGAGGAACCTAACGGAACATACTTCGAGTTCACTCCAGACCAGGAGATCTTCGGAGACTACAGGTACAACGACTCATTCATCCAGGAAAGACTCTGGAACTATGCATATCTCAATACAGGTCTGACTCTCAACTACAACAAGATGACCATCAAGAGTCACAATGGACTGATGGACCTCCTGTCCAAGGAGCTTGGAGAGGAGACTCTCTATCCAGTGATCCACTACAAGAGTGAGACTCTCGAGTTTGCTTTCTCCCATACACATAGCTATGGAGAGACATATTTCTCATATGTAAACGGACAGCATACATCAGACGGAGGTACCCATCTTGCATCCTTCAAGGAAGCAGTCCTGAAGGGAATCAACGAGTACTTCAAGAAGAGCTGGGTTGCCCCTGACATCAGGGATGGCCTTGTCGGCGCAATTGCAATCAAGTGCCAGGCTCCTATCTTCGAAAGCCAGACCAAGAACAAGCTCGGCAACACGGACGTGAAGTCCTGGATCCTTCCTGAGGTAAAGGAAGCGATCGTAGATGCCCTGATGAAGAACACTGATACTGCCCAGGCTCTCCAGACAAAGATCGTCAACAACGAGAAGGTCCACAAGGATGAGCAGGCTGTAAGGAACGGTGCAAGAGAGAAGGCGAAGAAGGTTGCATTCAACATTCCTAAGCTGAAGGACTGCAAGTACCACCTCAATGACAAGGCAGCATCCCATAGGGAGGAGGCCGAGAAGACGATGATCTTCATCACCGAGGGTGATTCTGCATCCGGAACGATCACGAAGACAAGGGATGTATCGACCCAGGCTGTATTCTCGCTTCGCGGTAAGCTCTACAACACAAACGGTGAGAAGAGGTCTGTAATCTACAAGCATGATGAGCTCTACAACATCATGGTAGCTCTCGGAATCGAAGAGGATATCGAGAACCTCAGGTATGCAAAGATCGTAATCGCAACCGATGCCGATACCGACGGCTATCACATCAGGAACCTGATAATGACCTATTTCTTCTCGTTCTTCGAGGAGATCATCACCCAGGGTAGGCTCTTCATCCTCGAGACACCTCTCTTCAGGGTAAGGAACAAGAAGAAGCTCGTATACTGCTACACCGAGAAGGAGAGGGACGAGGCTGTGAAGCAGATCAGGGATGCTGAGATCACACGATTCAAGGGACTTGGAGAAATCGACCCTAAGGAATTCGGACAGTTCATCGGAGATGACATCAGGCTCGTTCCCGTCTCGATCTCATCACTGAAGGAAACAAGGAACATAATCAACTTCTGCATGGGAGACAACACTCCCAAGAGAAGGGAATACATCATGGAGAATCTCATCTGATGGCACACGCAGACACCCTATATAAATCAAACTTTCTCGAGTATGCCTCATACGTAATCAGGGAGAGAGCCATTCCGGATATCGAGGATGGACTCAAGCCTGTACAGAGAAGAATCATGCATACTCTCTTCGAGATGGATGACGGCAAGTTCACAAAGGTAGCCAACGTAGTAGGTGCTACGATGAAGTACCATCCACATGGTGACTCCTCCATCTACGAGGCACTTGTAAACCTTGCAAACTTCGACCTCTTCATCGAGAAGCAGGGTAACTACGGCAACTTCCTCACAGGTGATGGAGCTGCCGCTGCAAGATACATCGAGTGCAGGCTCCTTCCATTTGCAAAGAAGGTTCTCTACTCACCTGAGATCACCGAGTACTGCGATTCCTACGACGGAAGAAACAAGGAGACTGTAGTATTTCCAGCCAAGATTCCTGTAGTTGCAATCCAGGGAACACAGGGTATTGCTGTCGGTATGTCCACCATGATCCTTCCACATAACCTCATCGAGGTGATCGAGGCTGAGAAGGATGTACTTCGCGGCAAGGATATCGTACTCTATCCGGACTTCCCGGGCGGAGGATATGTCGATGTATCCGAGTACAACGATGGATGCGGCAAGGTGACTATCCGCGCTAAGCTCAATGCATCCGACCCTAAGAAGCTCATCGTCGAGGAACTTCCTTATGGAGTCACTTCCGAGAAGCTCATCGAGTCCATCGAGAAGGCAAACAGGAACGGTCAGCTGAAGATCTCATCGATCAACGACTTCACTTCAGACAAGGCTCAGGTCGAGATCTGCTGGCAGAGGAATACATACTCCGAGGACATGGTCGATGTACTCTATGCTACAACCGACTGTCAGGTAAGGGTCAGCTCCAATCCACTTGTAATCAAGGATGGACTTCCTCACATCGTTCCTATCACAGAGCAGGTAAGATACCATGCAAGGCATCTTGTCGACGTACTTACAAAGGAACTCAATGTAGATAGGGACCATCAGGAGGCAAAGCTCCGTGCAAGGACCCTCGAGAGGATCTTCATCGAGGAGAGGATCTACAAGAAGATCGAGAACAAGACAACCGAGGATGCTGTGAACAAGGCAATCATCACTGGCTTCAAGCCATTCATGGCCGAGGTTGCAGACATCCCTCTCTCTGACGACGACATCGAAAGACTCCTGAAGATTCCTATCCGCAGGATCTCCATGTTCGACATCGAGAAGAACAGGAGGGATATCCAGGAACTCAATGCCAAGATCGAGAAGATCGACTACAACCTTGCTCACATCGTCGAGTATGCAATCTCATATCTCGATTCCGTACTGGAACTTGTAGACAGGGATGTCCACAGGAGGAAGACAGTTATCTCCTCCTTCGAGAACCTCACGGCAAAGGAAGTTGCTGTAAGGAACCTCGACCTCAGATACGACAAGGCCACAGGCTACATGGGAACAAACATCAAGACAGGGGAAGTCCTCCTGAAGGTATCCCCATTCGACAAGGTATTCTACATGAAGAACAATGGTGAATACCGTGTTACCAACGTAACCGACAAGGAGTTCATCGGAACCGATGGACTTGCATACTTCAACTACGGCGAGAAGGATATCATCAGCAAGGAGATCTTCACGGTCATCTACTCCGAGAAGTCGAAGCTGGACAACAAGAGGATCTTCTTCATCAAGAGATTCCGCATCCCATCGTTCACGACAGGCAAGGTATACTCGATCCTCAAGGACCCAAAGGCCAAGATCAAGAAGTTCAGCCTCTATCCATCTGCTGTCATCTTCCTCAGGTACAAGCAGGGCAAGGGCTACAAGCTTCTCGAGGACAAGATGCGCTTTGCAGACTTCAGAGTACAGAAGACTGCAACCGGTGGTGGCGTAAGACTTACAGCCAAGGAGATCGAGAAGATCTCCATCAGACAGACAAAGGACACTTCAACTTCCGAGGAAGCTGAACCAGGTCTCTTTGATGAAATGGAGGATTGATAGATGCTTTCCAAGGATAGGATCCTCTATGAGGACAATCATCTGATCGTCATCAACAAGCTCCCTGGCGACCTTGTCCAGGGAGACAGGACCGGAGACAGGACTCTCCAGGATGATGTGAAGGAGTACCTGAAGGTGACCTACAGCAAGCCGGGCAATGTCTATCTCGGATCCCCTCATAGACTCGACCGTCCAACAAGTGGAATCGTACTGTTCACCAAGACCGAGAAGGCTCTTGGAAGGATGAACGAGGCTTTCCGTGGAAGTGGAGTCAAGAAGACATACTGGGCAATCGTGGACAACAGGCCGAAGAGTCCGGAAGCTACATTGGTCCATTATCTTGTAAGGAATCCGGAGCAGAACAAGAGTAGGGCATACACTACAGAGAGGAAGGGATCCAAGCTTGCCAAGCTGAGTTACCGCCTCCTTGCCTCTTCTGATAAGTACCACCTCCTGGAAGTCGACCTCCATACAGGAAGACATCACCAGATCCGCTGTCAGCTCTCAGCTATGGGAATGCATATCAAGGGAGACCTGAAGTATGGTTCACCTAGGAGCAATCCTGATGGTGGAATCTGCCTTCATGCAAGGAGCATCACATTCATGCATCCTGTAAGGAAGGGTGAGGAGATAACAGTAGTTGCTCCTCCTCCACATGATGCACTCTGGGATTATTTCGTCGACGAAGTCGAGAACAGCTGATTAGACGCCCCTCTTCGGAAGGGCGTTTCCTTTTGCCATGGAATACGGAAATCCAACTTTCAGTTGAAAGGATTTCCACTTATGGTTGAGAATATATGCAGTTATGCAACTTCTGTTCTGTTAATTGGAGCCTGATCCTGATGCAGAATGTCGGTATCACGGAAATGGAAGGAGGAGATATATGACCATAGGTGAAAGAATCAGCAGGGCCCGCAAGGAAAGGGGCTATACCCAGGAGAAGCTTGCAGAGAAGATGGGTGTATCATCACAGGCTGTGTCGAAGTGGGAGAATGACCAGAGCTATCCGGATATCACTACACTCCCGATGCTTGGAGAGCTTCTTGGCTTGTCTGTGGATGAGATCCTGTCGGGAAGGAAGAGTGAAGTTCCAGGAGAGGTCTCCGTCGTAGCGGATGAGGAGCGGGACGACTGGAAGAAGAGGGTTCTCAGGATCGTCTGTAATGACAGCGGAGACAAGATCCGTGTGAATGTACCCATGACTCTGGTTGCAGCTGCAATAGACATGGGAATCGGACTTGGGGACGTGAGCATGGGAGGAAGGAAGCTCGACAGCATAGACATCGAGAAGGTCATGAAGCTCGTGCAGGCTGGAATGGTTGGAAACCTTGTAGAGGTTGAGGAAGAGAATGGCGGCATGATCCGCATTTTCGTGGAGTAGTGATGAGAGTAGAGATAAGGGAAGGGGATGGCAAGACCTTGAACCTGAATGTTCCCATGGCTCTGATCCCTTCAAGGCTTGTCGGCAGGATCTGCTGCAGGAAGAGGGATGATGAGGAGGAATTGTCTGAAGGGATGGACAGGAGGATTGCCGGCTTCATGAAGGTCTTCAAGAGGTTTGCAAGGGAGAATCCTGGATGGGTCCTTGTCGAGATCGAGGATGGGGACGGCGAGCAGATTACAGTGACACTATGATCTGACAGTGGAGAGCAGGAAGGAACGAGGTTTCCAACCTGCTCTTTCTCTTGCATTGTGCCATCCCACATCCTATATTTCTTAGTATGACCAGAATAGAGACACTTACTTATCCACTACCG
>SAMEA104404106__coassemble_190_pt1 | contig 75886 bp, 69 predicted proteins | sample SAMEA104404106__metabat2_high_PE_006 | metagenome-assembled genome bin SAMEA104404106 (sample SAMEA104404106) | Balaenoptera acutorostrata
ATCCTGGAAGGCTGTCATAAGAGATACGTGTGCGATACCGAGACCTGCAACACGCATGAATGAAAGTGTATTGGCAAGGAAACCGGAGAAGATCTCGAGCATCTGGATGATGAACTCCATGAGAGTATCGATCAGGAGCTGTCCAACTGCCTTCTTCTCTACATGTCTTCCGTGGAGGATGTAATGTAGTGGTTCCTTGAGGATTGTCAGTACGATAGGCACGAGGATTACAGGGAAGAACCATGGAGCTGTTGGGAACTCCTTGTAGTTCGAAGCGACGAATCCAAAGCCGAACCATATGCCGCAGGCATAGAGAACGCCACCGACAAGTCCATTCTTATCGAATACAAGTTCGAAATATCTCTTTTTCCTGAAGAGGTTTATCCAGTTGAGAATGAGACCTGTAGAAATTACCCCGATACCGAACTTGATGGTGATTCCAAGTATGTCATAGATATCCTGTACAAGGCCTGTACCACCGTGACCGTTTACGACTGCATGGTAGTTGAACCAGATTGCAGGGATCCATGAATAGCCGAAGCATGAACCGAAGAGAAGTCCTCCGATCATGGAGGCAGGTCCAAGGTACATCAGGAGTGAACAGAGATATCTCGAGATCAGTCCATCCTTTGCAAGTGGATGCTTCTTGTACCAGTTCTTTCCGATGATTCCTACCAGGAGGAGTGCAAAGCCCTGTCCAAGGTCTGCGAACATCAGCATGAACATCAGGAAGTAGGCAATTGCAGTGAAAGGAGTTGGGTTGATCGAACCGTACTCTGGAACTGCATAGTTGTTTACAAGATGCTCGAATGGTGCAAGGAACTTAGGGGAAGACATTGCTGAAGGGATCTTGTCGCGCTCGATTGTCTCGGCCTCCCTCTCCTCGATGACGCATCTGCCTCTTGTGGATGTCCTGATTACATCGGCAACCACCTCGTACTCATCCTCTGGAACCCATCCGGAGAAGAGTGTCGTATTCCTTGTATAGGAGAAGAATGACTCGACATGGATCGATAGCTCGTAGAGACGGACCTGCTTCCAGTAGCCGACAAGCTCATCCTTCTTCTCGATGATCTTTCCTGTTACATCGTCTCCGAGAGCCTCTAGCTGGCTGTTCTCGTCATCAAGCTTCTTCCTGAGAGCTTCAGTTGCAATCTTGAGTGCCTTTGCCTGGGCAGCCTTCTCTGCACTTTCAGTCCAGTTGAACTTTCCATACACCTCGTCAGCTCTTGCACGGTCTCTCTTGAATGTGAGACATATGATATCATCACCATCCACAACGGCAACACCACCAAGGGTGGACATCCTCTGGAGGAAATCGTCCCTCCTCTGCTCTACCTGGCCGACACGGAGGTCAAGGTACTCGCCCTTACCCTCGTTTACGTACTTCAAGAGCTCAGACTCCGAGAGAATGCGCTGATTCAGGTTCTTCTGCTGATCCTTAAGCTTCTGCATTCCCATCGAAAGGCTGTCGATGTACTTCCTGATCCTGCGGGCATCGAGCTTGCCGACTGAATCGATATCCTCACCCTCCAGGGATGGAGTTGGGATATGTGCCTGTCTCAGAAGCACCTCGATCCTGGACCTGAGGTCCCTGAGACCGTCCTGTGCATCGTTTGCCTTGTGAGTCTTCAGTCTCTCATCGCTCTTCTCACCGAATTCATCGATGCGGACGAAATCCATGACTCCCTTCTCGAGAAGGTGTCTTACGACATTGTCCCTGTCTTCATCCAATACTACCGCAGTGAGCATCTTCATTCTGCGGGTAAACATGTTCATACAAGCTCCTCCCTTATCCTCTTTTCATTCCATCCATAGTACTTGGCACTGAGAATCGCCCTGATCAGTGCATTCTCATCCTTGTATATGAAGAGGTAGGCCAGGACGACACCGATGGTAAATGGATTTCCGGTGAGGATCCTGGAGAATTCCTTTCTTCTTGTCAAGTTGAGATAATCTTCCATCTGGATGATATGGCGTGCATTCTCATCACGTGATGTAAGCTCATCATCGTTCTTCCTTACATCCGCAAGGGACTCCAGAAGAGTCGGATACTTTCTCTTTACGATATTCCTTACAGCTTCAAGTGGATCCGAGAGTTTCAGTACCCTCTTCTCCTTCATCTCGCTGTATACATACCCAAATGGAATCAGTACATTGCTGAGTTCTGCAATGGAAACATTGACATAGTAGTAGTAATAGCGGATGAACAGCAGGATGTTCTTCAGGTCGCAGTCGACCATGTAGATCCTATGGGCAACCATCCTGTCCTCAGAGGAAAGATGGGACATCGCTGCAAATACACGCCTGAACCACTCATGGTCAAGGGCAATCTCGAGGTCGAACATTCCATGCTGCGAGATATCCTCGAAGGAGAATGACCTGAAGACACCGATGTATGGAGTGTTCGAGACAGCATCAAGCACACCCTTGTAGTCGGTTGCGTTGATTATCCTGTCGTAGTTGATGTCGTGTACGATCCTTTCCTTGTAGAGATAGCCGCTCCTGTAGCTGATCTGATGTTCCCTCACTACATTGGAGAACCAGAGTCTCAATGCATTCTTCAGGTTGTCAAGCTCCACCTTCTCAAGCACGACATCGACGAAATCCCCCTTCCTACCCTTCAGGTAGTGGGCAATCTCATGATGTGTCTCGATCTCCTCTTCAAGAAGTGCAAGCTCCACCATCTGCATGTCGCCTGTCATATCATAGGCGTCGGCAAGTCCCTTGTGTCTTGTATTCCTCAGGACTCCCAGGAGCTCCACCATTGATGGCGCCTTGATCATCTCATCCACGTAGGATGAATACTTCATGAGACCGATCCTGGCCCTGAGCTTTCCATTGATAAATGCGTAATCGCTGACTTTTCCCATGATCAGGCCCCTAGGAGCAGATCCACGATCCTGGAGACGGAGCCATCGAGAACCTCATCGGATACCCTGTTCTTTCCGAGCTTGATGTCCTGCCTGTCCTCTTCATAGGCTGCAAGCCTCTCCTTGAGGAGAGCATCGGCTTCAGTAAAGAGCCTGTCGTTCTCAGCTCTCTGCCTCTCGACTGCCTTGATCATCATGTCCTTCCTCTCGCTCTGAGCCTTGTAGACAATCTCCCTGGCCTGCTTCTCTGCGTTGTCGACAATGGCAACTGCATTGTCCTCTACTTCAAGAATATCATCAATTATATCGCTATGCATATTCAGCACCTCAGCTTCTGTATTTTTATCTGCCTAAAACGTCATCTTGTCAATACGGAATCAATGATTTTGGTCCAGTAGGCAGAACCTTGCAGTTTCCATACAGCAAGAGAATCAGGCCGTACCGGTGAAATGATTGAAAAGTCAGCTAGGTTACTTCGGTAATAGTTGGCTTCCATCCAACTCACATGATGGACCCAGATACATTATATCAACTTTCACAAAGTGCTTAAAGACATAGAATCAATTTGTAAACCAGATTGACTATTGTCAGACAACTCACATTATTTTCCCTAATATGTTTCCATCTTCCCTCTTGCCCCATATAATGTACATGGGAGTCACGAAGATGGAAGACAGAAAGAGAATAGGAATCATATTGCTCATCATTGCAATCCTCATTACAGGATGCACTGCAAGGCAGGAGGCAGCAGTCCTCGAGGACCCTGCTGTGGAGAGCATCCAGAGACCGCAGTACCAGAAGGACCAGAGCCTATACATTGCAATGGATGCAGAGCTTGGAGATTCCTTCAACCCATTTGCCTCCTCCACAAGAGGAGAGGAGACGATCCTCTCCCTGATCTTCACATCCCCTCTCAAGGCAAATGCAGATGGAGAGCTGATTCCATGGAATGGAAACATCCTGTCGGGAAGGAATGCAGACGGAAGCATCAGCTACATCATAACGATCGATGAGAACCAGTTCTTCACGGACGGTACCCCGATAGACATCGACGACTACCTTTATTCCCTATATGTAAAGGCAGACCCGACATATACCGGACCAGATCCGATCTACAATGAGGATATCCGTGGAATCAGGAGCTACTACTACGACGATGAGAACTGGGAAGAGGACATCAGGAAACTGGATATCTACCTGGAGAGCAACTACAGCCAGAAGAACATATCGCAGGAAGACTACATCGATTTCCTGCTTTCGACGGATATGGACGGACTCCTTCATACTAGGACCTTAGATGAATGGAAAGCCCTTCTCATCGAAGATGGATGGAGGTCCGAAGTCGAGAAGGCCGAAACCGAAGAGGAACTCATCGAGGCGATTGCTCTCTACGAATATGCCGAGAACATGGAAGGCCATGATCCAAAGTCCTGGTACAGGGACAATCTCGAGAGAGCCTACATCAACAGGAATCTCAGGAGAGAGAGCCATGTTGAATCGATCTCCGGCATAGAGAGATTGAACTCGCATATGGCAAGGATCACGCTCGACAGCGTAAATCCGGATACAGTCGACAGGCTCAACTGCTACATGGTTCCATCCCACTGCTATGGAGAGTTCGAGAAGGGACATCTTGAAGAGGTTCTCTCAAGGGACATTCCACTAGGATCAGGCCCATACATCTTCTACGCCGAGTATGAGGACAGGATCGTACTCAAGGCGAACAACAACTACAGGGAGGGAATACCGAACATAGGTTCAGTAGTATTCCAGGTAATGGATGAGGAAAGGATCATGGATTCCCTTCATGAAGGCTCAATCGACATCGGACTTCTGAGGGGAAGGGCCGAGTATCTGAAAAATCCATCAGGCAACATAAGATGCACCCTGGTTCCACAGGGAGGCTATCCTTCCATATTCATAAGCAGCAGGCTTGAGAGGGACGACAGGATAAGCCTCTACGATACAATCAGGAAGGTCGTGAAGTTCCTCCCGCTCTCACCTGTTGACAAGAAGGTTGAGGCTCCTGTGAATCCCAATCTTCCGGAGTACCCTTCATCTATAGTTCACAGGAGACTTCCGGAAGGGAGGACCACGGTTGCAGGAAGGAATGAGATTCCAGTCCTCATCGAGGATTCCCTCTGCTGCGACAACATGCAGAAGTTCATCAAGGACCTCAGGACAGAGATGAACCTCAATGGAAACACCCTGAAGGAATGCTACAGGACAAGGGAAGAGATCGAGGATCTGATGAGAAAGGGCCTTGCCGATGCATGCATCATCATGTCGGAGGGAACACTGACTGAGAAGATGGACATGTACCACTCCAAGGGAAGACGCAACATCCAGGATATAGACGACCCAATGCTTGATGAGATTCTCGAGAACCTCCTATCAGAACCATCGCTTGATGAGAGGAGAAAGCTTACGGGTATGCTTTCAGATCGCATCACAGAGGAAGCTCTGGAGGTTCCTCTCTACCAGAACAGGGCAATCATCGCCTACAACACGGACAATCTCGACATGGAAAGCATTCCGGAGGTATCTACAGCCTCATGGACATTCCTCTCCACCATCTGGAGTCTCAGGAAGAGATGACAATGCAAGACAGGACATCAATGGAAAATCCCGACGACATCCTTGAACTTGATGCTCTCAAGGTCGTCTTCCCCTCCAGGGACAGGGAAGATGTTGCAGTCGAGAATGCAACTCTCAGATTGCAGGAAGGAAGTATTCTCGGCCTTGTAGGAGAATCGGGATCTGGAAAGAGCGTAACGAGCCTCTCAATCCTTGGACTCAACGACAGGGCCAGATCCAGTGGCTCCATCCTATTCAGGAAGAAGGATGGCTCCATAGTCGATATCCTCAGGACACCCGAGAAGGAACTCGAGATGCTGAGGGGATCCGAGATTGCCATGATCTTCCAGGAACCGGGATTGGCACTCAATCCGGTGCTCAGGATCGGAAGACAGCTAGAGAAGGTGATCAGACTCCATGACAGGAGCATGAAAAGAGAGGATAGGAAGAGAAAGGCAGTGGAACTCCTGAGGAAAGCGGGATTCAGGGACCCTGAGAGGATCTGCAGGATGTTTCCCCACGAGCTCTCAGGCGGCATGAAGCAGAGAGTCGTCATTGCAATGGCTCTTTCCTCAAGCCCTTCCCTGATCCTTGCAGATGAACCGACAACAGCACTGGATGAGACGATACAGGATGAGATACTCGACCTCCTTGCTGCATTGGTAAGGGAGAACGGTGTCTCGATGATACTCATCTCCCATAATCTTGAAGTCATCTCCAGGATGGCAGACAGCATTGCAATTATGAAGAAGGGCCTGATAGTAGAGGAAGGCCTCAAGGATGAGATCCTCTCTGATCCTATCCATCCATATACCAGGAGGCTACTCGAGATGGCAGGGAACATGGAAGAGGTCATACATGAAAAGAGGTTTACGCCTGAGGAGGAATACATCCACACATCAGAGTACGGATACATAACCTCAACGCATAGAATCCTCAGGAGGTCCAGATGACAGAGCCGATTCTCAAGGTTGAGCACCTCAGCAGGCACTTCGGCCATCTGAAGGCTGTCGATGATGTATCGTTCGAGATAATGAAGGGCGAGACATTTGCCCTTGTCGGTGAATCCGGATCCGGCAAGACCACAATAGGAAGGACAATACTGAGACTTACAGAGGCAAACGATGGAAGAGTCCTATTCGATGGAAGGGATCTCCTTTCCATGAAGGAAAGGGAGCTGAGGAGAATCAGGCCACAGGTACAGATGATCTTCCAGGATCCCTACTCCTCCCTAGATCCACTCTGCAGGATCGGAAAGACACTGAAGGAAGCAGTCCATGAGCACCACATAACATCAAGGTCCAACGAGGATGGATATGTAATTAGCATCATGGAAGAATGTGGGCTGAGCCGTGACATGTATGACAAGTTCCCTGATGATTTCTCAGGTGGGGAGAGACAGAGGATTGCAATTGCCAGGGCCATGGCACTGAAGCCAAGGCTGATAATTGCCGATGAGCCCGTTTCTGCACTCGATGTATCGGTAGAAGCCCAGATACTCTCACTGATGATGGAGCTCAAGAAGGAGAGGAGACTCTCCTACCTGTTCATCAGCCACGACATGAATGTCATAAGACTCATCTCCGACAGGATTGGAGTCATGTATCATGGAAAGCTTGTAGAGGTAGCTGAGAAAGAAGAGCTTCTCGAAAACCCAATGCATCCATATACAAGGCTGCTGCTGAAACTCGATGCCAGGATCTCCGATGACATCGATATTGATGACGACCATCCAGGTTGCCCATTCTACAGTCGCTGTCCAGGAAGAATGGACATCTGCAGAGAGAGAATGCCCGAGGAGAGGAATCTCGACGGGCATAGGGTTCTCTGTCATCTAGTCTAGCGTTCCTGCTTCAGGAGCATCCTGTAGAATACAGGGAATGCAATCAGGTTGATGACGATGCTCCAAAGCATTACCGGAACATATCCAAGCCTCCTATCCAACATATATGGAAGGAAACAGAGGAGTACATCGAGAAGAGTAAGCGCCATGCCAATCATGCTGTGCATGTTCTTCTTCACGGCCTCGACAGGTTCCGACCATGTAAGATAAGGTCTACGGGAATCCACAAGCAGTCCCATTGCAGATACAGTGAGGTTGAATACTGCAAGAAGAGGAATGGAAAGGAGAAAGGCATTCATCCCTGTCCTGAACATCAGGCTGAATGCTGCCATCATTAGAAGGCCTGCTGGGATTTCAACGACCATATGGAAGAGAAGCTTTGCATCGACTCTTTCCTTCATCCTGAGGGGAAGCGTTCCAAAGAGCTCGCTGACCTTTCCTTCCCTGGAAAAGGATGTTGAAGAGACAGCAGATATACCGGATGAGAACATCATCACGAGAAGTGGCATGGTATTCCTCATCGTAGGGCTCAGGAGTTCGTCGAATATTTCCATCAGGTCCCCTGCTATTCCCATGATTGCCCATAAGACGATGATGATCAGAGGAATGAAAACCTCCCCTGCTATCTCGAATAGGATTCCATCACTCTGCCTTACACCCTGGTATTCCATTGAAACGAGTGTCCTGAGCCTTCCACTCTTCCTATACACCACCTTTCCAAGCCTATCTGAAGAGACTGTCCTTTCATCAAGATTGAAGCGCCTTACCGACAGGTACATGAACAGTGCGGTGAAAGGAAGGAGTATCAGGGCCATCCCGAACAAAGGCAGTCCACTGATATACATCCTCGCAGATGAACCTGCAGCCAATGCAATGGCTTCATCCATCACATCGGGATTCATTCCATACTTCAAGACGATGAACATGAAGACGATTGTGCATGCTACATAAAGTGGCTTACGGAGCTTTCTCGGAATCACGATTGCAAAGAAGGATATGAAGGATGCTGTGAATGCAGAGAGTACAGGAGCAAGTACGGCAATTCCAAGATACCAGCTTGCACCGGCCCTGCACATCAGGGCACCCGAGACTGCAAGGGGAACAATCAGCAGAAGCGTAAATACCGACGTGTACTCAAATAGGACCAAAGATCTGGAAAGCATCACATCCCGTCTTGAAACAGGAAGCGAGAAAAGCATATCAAGATCCTTTCCTGTTACATACAGGTCCACCGCTTCCGAAAAGAGAAATGACAGACAGCCGATGAGACTGTATAGGCATCCAAGGAAAACTGCCTTATGAAGATCTGTAACTACAAGGACAGTGAACATGGAGAAGAATCCAAGTCCGAATACAAGAAGCATATAGACTGCAAGTATCATCATGATGACCTTGAGAGCCTTGCTGTCCTTCCTGGACTTCAACTTGAATATTCCAAGGATTCCACCATGCCCCCTATTGTAGGCTTTGCTGAGACGGAGGATCATATCATTTCTCCGTAATCGAGAGGAAGAAATCCTCGAGCGAGCTCTGTCCCCTGAGTTCATCAGGAGACCCTTCTGCAATCAGGTGGCCATGGTCTATGATTCCTACCTTGTCGCAGACATCCTCTGCAACCTCGAGTACATGGGTCGAGAAGAATACGGACCTTCCCTCCGACGCTATCTCATGCATTATGTCCTTCACGATCCTTGCACCCTTCGGGTCAAGTCCTACAAGGGGCTCGTCAAGTACAAGGATTTCCGGCTTATGCAGGAGCGCTGCGATGAGGGAGAGCTTCTGCTTCATTCCATGGCTGTAGGAAGAGATCCTCTTTCCAAGGGCACCGGTCAGTTCAAAGAGCTCTGCATAGCGCTCGATGATATTCCTTCTCTCATCCTCGCCTACTCCAAATACATCTGCAATGAAATTGAGATGGTCTATTCCCTTCATGTTCTGGTAGAACACGGATTCATCCGGGACATATCCAAGTATCCTCTTGGCCTCGACTGGATTCTCCTTCAGGGAAATGCCGCCAAGGAAGATCTCCCCTTCCTGCAGTTCCATTATCCCGGAAAGGAGCTTTATGGTTGTACTCTTACCAGCTCCATTAGGACCTAGGAATCCATAGACTTCTCCCTTTGCGACATCGAGCGAAAGCGAAGAGACAGCTTTCTGCCCCTTCGCATAGCTGTGACTTACATTCCTTATACTGAGATTCGGGTCACTCATTGCTGTCTTTTCCTTTATTCCTATGACGGACGGCCATCGTGAGGATGTATTCAATCTCTCCATTCAGGCTCCTGAAATCATCGGAGGCCATCTTCATGAGCTTGTCATAAAGATCCTTCGACATCCTTAGAGGTACCTGTTTCCTACTCTTTTCGTCCATCAATCAATTCCTATCAATATACTGAGCCTGAATTGACTACAGGCTGTGCATCCTTGTTTCCGCAGAGGACTACAAGAAGGTTTGATACCATCTGGGCCTTCCTCTCCTCATCGAGGTCCACGACTCCATCGGTCTTGAGCTGCTCAAGAGCCATCTCGACCATGGAGACTGCACCTTCAACGATCTTCTTCCTTGCTGCGATTATGGCAGAAGCCTGCTGTCTCTGAAGCATTGCAGAAGCGATCTCCTCAGCATAGGCAAGCTGGTTGATCCTTACATCGATGATCTCGATTCCAGCCTCCGATACCTTGCCCTGAAGCTCTGCCTTCATCTGCTCTGCTACAAGTGCACTCGAGCCACGGAGAGTTACCTCGTCCTCTTCGTTCGTATCATCCCCATCGGACATGCTGTCATATGGATAGAGTCTTGCTACATTGCGGATTATGGAGTCGGCCTGGTTATTGAGGTATGTCCTGTAGTTATCCACTTCGAATACAGCCTTGGTAGGGTCTGCAATCTTCCATACAACTACCGCACCGACCATGATGGGATTTCCCATCCTGTCGTTTACCTTCTGTATTCCGTTTGCAAATGTCTGTACCTTCAGGGATACAGTCTTTCTTGTCATAGCTGCTGTGGATGAGCCTGTGCTCTTACCCAAGGCTATGCTGTTCACCATCTCAGTTGTCGCCTGTGCAGATGCTGCCTCATTGGCTGAGCCTGTATTGGCAGATACGAATGGATTCACCCACCAGAAACCCGATGAGGAGAGAGTTCCATAGTACTTGCCGAAAAGAAGGAATACATAGGCCTCATTCGGTCTTACTGTCTTGAGTCCTGCAAGAACCAGTATCGATGCGATGATGCCGACTATGGATGCTGTCATACCGACAACCTGCAATGGTCCGAATACATCGTCTGCAACAGTTGATGCAATGGTTACGACAAACAGTGCAGTAAATGCCAGGATCATCAGAATACCGATGAACATCATCATGAAGCCATTTACAGGCTTGAGTTCTCTTGTCTTGATCTTCATGTTCTCCATAAAAATACCTTTCCCTGTTATTGATATCTTTTTGATATCATCATGATAGAACCAGCTTCCAGGAACAGTCAACTTTCCAGCACCCCGAAAATGAAAAAAAACCATGAAACCTCGAATGAAGTCTCATGGCCGAATATTGGATACACTATTGTATGCTTACTTGTTTGCTGCAAAGAATGCGCGGATGTTCTGTACACCTACGAGAACCTGAGCCTCTCCATTGCCTGGAACAACCATTGTCGGTGCCTGCATGATACCGAACTTGGTTGCGAGCTCCGGATGCTCTTCAGCGTCAACTACCTCGTAGTCTACACCACTCTTCTCGAGCATCTGCTTTACGATCTTGCAGTTAGGGCAGGTCTTGGTTGTGAAGAGGAGATTGGACTCGACTTCAACTGGAGCATCTTCCCTGTGCTCGTCGCAGCATGTGCAGCTCTCTTCCCTGATTACACCGTCATGCTTGAGGTGGCTCTTTGCGATATCGTAGGTCTTCCTTTCCTTGAACTCCTCGCTCTTACCTGTGTTCCAGTTCTTTACTGGGCGGTAGTAGCCGGTGATCCTTGAATAGACCTCTGCTTCCTTTCCACATACTGGGCACTTGAAGTGCTCACCTGCAATGTAGCCATGGTCTGCACATACAGAGTATGTTGGGCTCATTGTGTAGTAAGGGAGCTCGTAGTTCTCGGCAATCTTCCTTACAAGCTGCATTGCACTCTGCCATGAAGGGAGCTTCTCACCGAGAAAGGCATGGAAGACTGTACCGGATGTGTAGAGAGTCTGGAGCTTGTCCTGGATGTCGAGAGCTGAGAAGATATCCTCTGTGTAGCCTACAGGAAGGTGGGAGGAGTTTGTGTAGTAAGGAGCCTCGTTGTTCCTGCTTGCTGTGATGATGTCAGGCCAGCGCTCTGTATCATGCTTAGCGAAGCGGTAGGTTGTGCTCTCAGCAGGAGTTGCCTCGAGGTTGTAGAGGTCGCCGTACTTCTCCTGGTAGTCGGAAAGCCTGTCTCTCATGTGATTGAGGCATTCCTTTGCAAAGTCCTGTGCCCTTCTGTCTGTGAGGTCGCATCTGAGCCAGTTTGCATTCAGTGCTGTCTCGTTCATACCGACAAGACCGATTGTGGAGAAGTGGTTTGCGAAAGTGCCGAGGTATCTCTTTGTGTAAGGATAGAGTCCTTCACCGAGAAGCTTTGTGATCACCTCTCTCTTGACCTTGAGGGAACGTGCTGCGATGTCCATCATGTGGTCGAGTCTCCTGTAGAAGTCTTCCTTGTCCTTAGCCTGGTAGGCGATTCTTGGGAGGTTGATTGTTACGACACCGATGGAACCTGTGGACTCACCGGAACCGAAGAAACCACCGGACTTCTTCCTGAGCTCCCTGAGGTCGAGGCGGAGTCTGCAGCACATGGACCTTACATCGCTTGGCTCCATGTCGGAGTTGATGTAGTTGGAGAAGTAAGGAGTACCGTACTTGGCTGTCATCTCGAAGAGAAGCTTGTTGTTCTCTGTCTCGGACCAGTCGAAGTCCTTTGTGATGGAGTATGTAGGGATTGGGTACTGGAAGCCACGGCCATTTGCATCTCCCTCGATCATGATCTCGATGAATGCCTTGTTGACCATGTCCATTTCCTTCTGGCAGTCGCCATAGGTGAAATCCTGGTCCTTGCCACCGACAATCGCCTTCATGTCCTTCATGTCAGCTGGGCAGACCCAGTCGAGTGTGATGTTTGAGAATGGTGCCTGGGTACCCCATCTGGAAGGAGTGTTGACTCCGTAGACGAAGGACTGTATGCACTGCTTGACATCCTTGTATGAAAGGTTGTCTGCCTTGACAAATGGTGCAAGGTATGTGTCGAATGAGGAGAATGCCTGAGCACCTGCCCACTCGTTCTGGAGGATACCGAGGAAGTTGACCATCTGGTTGCAGAGTGTGGAGAGGTGGCTGGCTGGGGCAGATGTGATCTTGCCTGGGATTCCGCCGAGTCCTTCCTGGATGAGCTGCTTGATGGACCATCCTGCACAGTAGCCTGTGAGCATGGAAAGGTCGTGGAGATGGATGTCACAGTTCCTGTGAGCGTTTGCAATCTCCTCGTCATATACTTCAGAAAGCCAGTAGTTTGCTGTAATTGCACCGGAGTTGGAAAGGATGAGACCACCAACGGAATATGTAACTGTGGAATTCTCCTTTACTCTCCAGTCGTTGAGCTTGAGGTAGTTGTCTACGACGTTCTTGTAATCAAGATATGTGGAGTTGATGTTCCTTGCCTTCTCTCTCTGCTTCCTGTAGAGGATGTAGGACTTGGCAACCTCTCCGTATCCAGCCTCACCGAGAACCTCTTCTACAGAGTCCTGGATTGCCTCTACTGAAATTGTGTTGTCGGAAATCTTCTTCTGGTAGTTTGCTGTTACCTTGAGAGCGATGAAATCGATGATATCATCGTTATATTTGGTCTCTGTTGCGTCGAAAGCCTTTCTGATTGCTGTGCTGATCTTTGTGATGTCGAATTCGACAACTGCACCGTCACGCTTGATTACGTTATACACTTTGCCTCACTCCTTGCGTAATTCTGTCTGGAATATATCTACGATACTTGCTATGTTCTGGAAAACCGGAGGGACACAGGCCCCTCCATTGGAATCACACTATAACAGTACTTTTTCATTAGCGCAAGAGGTAAACTCAACATAAAGTGGAGGTCTTTTTGACACACGCTATATGTAGTGTATGTCAAGTACTTAGGCGTTATCTCGCAGTTGTACCTTTCCTATGTATTTCTTAAGTAAAGTTATATAACTTCCTATTGTTTGCATATCTACGCTATGGCAGCTGTCGGTGATGGTATTTTCAGATGCTACATAGTTTTGCAGGTAATATTGGGAGCATCCGGAGATCCTCGACGCTATATCGGAGAAACTTTTTACATCATGGTGTTCCTTCGTCATCGTAGTACGGAACTCGTACTCCACATGCCCTTCCATGAGGTAGTCCATGGAGTCCTCGATTCCTGTAAGGTCGAACTCCGGTCGTCCTATGGTCTCCCCATAGCGCCCAAGGCTGTTCTTTATATCCATTGCAACATAATCTACAATCCCCTCTTCCACCATGCTCCTCAGCATCTCGGGATTGGTTCCGTTGGTGTCGAGCTTTACAAGGTACCCAAGCTCCTTCACCTTCCTCGCGAACTCTGGAAGGTCCTTCTGCAGTGTCGGCTCACCTCCTGAGATGACGACACCATCGAGGATGTTCCTGCGCTTCTTCAGGAAATCGAAGATCTCCTCCTCGGGAATCCGAGGATACTCCTCCGGATGGAGGACAAGCCCTCCATTATGGCAATATGGGCAGCGGAAATTGCATCCGCCTGTGAATACTATGCAGGCTACCTTTCCTGGGTAGTCGACTACTGTAAGCTTTGTAAGACCGTGAACTATCATGACTCGAGTATAGCTTTTTTGATTATTGCATTCCACATGAAAGCAGAAATCATTTTTCAAGGCTATGTTTACACCCATGATAGAAGATTCACCTGTAATTCTCTGTGGCTTTCCATCCCCGGCTGAAGACTATCGGGAGGATGGGCTCGATTTCAATGGATACCTTGGCATAAACAGGCCAAGTGTGTATGTACTCCGTGCAAGGGGAGACTCGATGGTCGGAGCGGGAATAATGTCCGACGATGTGATCGTGGTCGACAAGGCAAGGGAAGCTCGCGACGGCTCCATTGTCGTTGCATCGATCGATGGCTACTTTACCCTGAAGAGACTTTTCCTGAAGCCTCAGGTACGCCTCCATCCCGAGAATCCAAGATACTCCGACATAATACTCTCGGGACTCGAGGAGCTCGAGATATTCGGGGTCGTTACTGCAATTGTGAGGAAGATGTGATAGGACTCTGCGACTGCAACAGCTTCTACGCATCCTCCGAAGCACTTTTCCGTCCGGACCTGAAGAAGCGCCCGATAGTGGTACTCTCCAACAACGACGGAATCATAGTATCGCTCAATCAGGAGGCAAAGAGGCTTGGACTTCAACGGGGGGATGCATGGTTCAAGGTTTCCGATTGGGCAGAGAAGCGTGGATGCGTACCGTTCTCCTCGAACTATGAGCTTTACCAGAGTCTCTCGGATAGGATGATGCAGGAACTGCGGGAGATAACTCCGGAGATAGAGCCCTACTCGATCGACGAGGCGTTCTTCACACCCGAGAAGGATGCAGATGCAGAAAGACTTGCATACAGGATAATCAGGGATACCGGGATACCGGTATCTGTAGGACTGGGAAGGACCAAGACACTCTCGAAGATAGCAAACCATATCGGAAAGAAGAAGATGAACCATGCATTCGAGATGAGTGAGGATATGGAGGATGAGATCCTCGGGAGAACTCCCGTCGAGGAAATCTGGGGAGTTGGCAGAAGGATTACACTTAAGCTCAACAAGCTTGGAATAAGGACCGCCAGACGCCTTAGGGACCAGAGTGATGATTTCATACTGAAGCACTTCAACGTGACGCTTCTCAGGACCGTCTACGAGCTACGCGGCATAGAGGCATGCTACGAGAGCGAGAATGTAGTATCGATGCAGTCTGGAATATCGTTCTCCCATCCGATCTCAGATTACAGCGAGCTTCTCTCGGCTCTTGCAGTGGAAGCAGGAAACCTTTCCCAGAAGCTTACAGAGAAGAATGTACTGGCTTCCTCCTTTGCATTCGGAATCAGCACAAGCAGGTTCAAGGACAACTATGAGTGTCCATTCCTCTCATTCAGGCTTCCGACAGCAACGAACTACCAGCCAGTCTTCATGAAGATCCTTTCATCCTTCCTCGGAAGGATATACAATCCAGCTGCATCCTATACAACGGGAAGATGCTACGCATATGACCTTGTGAAGGAAGAGGACAGGCCTATGGACATGTTCTACGATGAGGAGAGGAACGACAGGAGAATCAAGCTCTCCCATGCACTCTCTGACATAAGGGTGAAATATGGAGAGTCACTGAAGACAGGACTAGATATGGGACTTGAGCAGAAGAACCTGATGAAGAGGGAAAGGAAAAGCCCCTCTTACACCACAAGGTTCGAGGAGCTTCCACTTGTATTCTAGATTACTGCGTCCAGTATTTCCCTTGGGATAGGTACTGGGCGCTTTGTTTCGGTATTCACCGATGCAGCCTTTACGGTAACGACAGCGAGGATATCCTCCCCTCGCCTGATCTCCTGATGGAAGACTACACTGAAATGACCTGCAACCTCGACAGTAGTCACAACATCGAGTAGGTCATCGAGGAATCCCGGCATCCTGTAGTCGATGTTGATGTTCTTCACGACGAAGATCACCCCGGACTTCTGAAGCTCCCTCTGGGAAAGCTCCGGAAGCGCAGTCCTGAGCAACTCGGTCCTGCCGTGCTCGGCAAAATCGAGATACCTTGTATGATAGACGATGCCTTCAGCGTCCGTCTCCGAGAAATAGACTCTTTCCTGATGATGGAATACCTGCATCATACCTCCTCTGGAACGTTAAGCATGGTACGGATGTAATCCTCGTATGTCTCTTCACGTCTGATCTTCAATAGCTTTCCATCGAGCTTCAGATACTCTGCATGTCTCATCTTAGCATTGTAGTTGAAGCCCATTGCGTGTCCATGGGCACCGGTGTCATGGATTACGATGAGGTCCCCCCTCTCCATTTCAGGTAGTGGCCTGTCGATTGCAAACTTATCGTTGTTCTCGCAGAGAGATCCTGTTACATCGTAGATATGGTCCCTTTCCCTGTCCATCTTTCCCGGAACCGAGATGTGATGGTAGGATCCGTAGAGCGCTGGTCTCATCAGGTCTGCCATCGATGCATCCACTCCGACGTAATCCTTATACTTATGTGTTACATGCCTTACCTTTGTGAAAAGATAGCCATAAGGACCGGTAATTGCACGTCCCATCTCGAATGTGAGCTTGAGTGGATCGAGGCCGACTGGAACTACGATCTCATCATAGAGCTCGTGGATACGCTGGCCAAGATACTTGAAGCTTATCCTATCATCTTCAGGTCTGTATGGAATGCCAACTCCGCCACCGAGGTCTACAAAGGAGATTCTGATTCCAAGTTCCCTGTAGATGTCCACGGCAAGTGTGAATACCATCCTTGCTGTCTCTACGATGTACTCGGGATTGAGTTCATTCGATGCAACCATGGTATGAAGGCCGAAGACCTTAGCGCCCTTCTCACGAGCGATACGATAGCAATCGAAGATCTGTGACCTGGTTACCCCGTACTTTGCCTCTACTGGATTTCCGATGATTGCATTGCCGGTTCTCTCGGCTCCTGGATTGAATCTGAAGCAGATCCTCTCAGGAAATGCTCCGACTGCATTCTCAAGTGCCTCTATATGAGTAATGTCATCAAGGTTGATGATCACGCCCATTTCGTATGCGGCCCTGAATTCCTCATCCGGTGTATCGTTTGATGTGAATACGATGCGCTCTGCTGGAATGCCAGCCTCCTTGGCCATCATGAGCTCAGGAAGGGATGAGCAGTCAGCTCCGAATCCCTCAGCATTGAGTAGTCTCAGGATGTTGATGTTTGGAAGTGCCTTTACAGCAAAGAAGTCCGTAAAGCCAGGTGCCCATGAGAATGATGAATATAGCTCACGGGCATTTTCCCTGATGGCGTCTCCATCATAGAGATGGAATGGTGTTGGGAGAGTATTGCCTATTTCCAGAAGTCTCTCTTCTGGATATGGAAGATTCTTATCTGTCACTGTAGGCTCTCCTTGATGGATTCGATTGCTGCGATGATGTTCTCCCTATGTCCATAGGAGGAGACTCTTACATATCCTTCGCCTCTTGGACCGAAGCCGGATCCCGGTGTTACGACGACATGAGCCTTCTCAAGAAGGAAATCAAAGAAATCCCAGCTGGACATACCATTAGGACACTTTGTCCATACATATGGGCTGTTGACGCCTCCGAAGCACTGAAGTCCCTTTGACTCGAGTCCCTCGCGGATGATCCTTGCATTCTCAAGATAGTAGTCTACAAGTCCCTTGCACTCAGCCCTGCCGATCTCATCAAGTGCTGCAACTCCTCCAGCCTGAGCGATGTTGCTTGCACCATTGAAGAATGTGCACTGGCGTCTATTCCACATCTTATGGAGGATTCCCTCCTCCTCTGTGGATGTGATTGTCTCGGGAACAACTGTCCAGCCAAGGCGGACACCGGTGAATCCTGCATTCTTGGAGAAGGAATTGATCTCGATGCAGCACTTCTCAGCGCCCGGTACCTGATAGATCGATCTTGGATATCCTTCCTCGCGGATGTAGTCGACGTATGCTGCATCGAATACGATTACAGCCTTCTCACGGATTGCGTAATCCACAAACTCCTTGAGCTGAGCTGTTGTTGCACATGCTCCTGTTGGGTTGTTTGGAAAGCAGAGATAGATGAGGTCTACATGCTCCTCAGGTGGAAGTGGAATGAAGCCATTCTCCTCCCTGCTCTCAAGGTATACAAAGCCATCGTAGAGCTCGCCCTGGAATTCGCCAGTTCTACCACCTACTACGTTGGAGTCTACATATACTGGATATGCAGGATCTGCAATTGCAACCTTCGTATCTTCCGAGAAGAGATCCTGGATGTTGGCAGCATCGGACTTTGCACCGTCGGATACGAAGAAGTCGGTTGACTTCAATACGACGCCATACTCTCTCTCGTAGAAATCGCGAAGTGCATTTCGCAGAGCTGTATCGCCCTGCTCATCGCCGTAACCTGTGTATGTGTTGCGGTCAGAGAGGAGATCGAGCTTGTTCTTCATAGCCTCTACAATATGTGGAGTGAGAGCCTCTGTCGTGTTTCCTATGCCTAGCCTTAATGGAGTGAAACCGGTTCTCTCCTGCCAGGCACGGGTTCTTCTTGCAATCTCAGGAAAGAGATATCCACCTGCAAGCTTTGAAAAGTTATGGTTTATGTTGGCCATCAGACTCTACCCTCCTTAAGGTCTTCCATCATCCTGTCAGTTACATTGATGAGATATTCCCTATGCTCTGGATTCTCCAGTGGGCACATAGGAAGACGGAAGCTCTCGATGCAGTAGCCATAGTGTGCCATTGCAGTCTTGATAGGAATTGGATTTGTCTCGATGAAGGCTGCCTTGAAGAACTCGGCCATCCAGTCGTTGATCTGCTGGGCCCTGTCGAAATGTCCACCGAGAGCAAGATGTACCATCTTCGTCATCTCGACTGGGAAGAGATTGGATGCAACTGAGATTACACCGTCTCCACCATTCCTGATCAGCTCGAGTGCAAGGCTGTCATCTCCGGAGAGTACTGAGAAGCCGTTCCTCCTGTTGGAGATTACATCCTTCATCTGCTCAAGGTCACCACTTGCTTCCTTTACCGCTACGATGTTTGGGCAGGCCTCTTCAAGTCTCAGGAGAGTCTCGGTTGAAAGGTTTACTCCGGTTCTTCCCTTTATATTATATAGTATGCATGGGATTGTGACGGAATCTGCAATAGCCTTGAAATGTCTGTATAGACCTTCCTGGTTTGGCTTGTTGTAATATGGGTTTACAAGAAGTACTGCATCCACTCCAGCATCCTCAGCGTGCTGGGACAGTCTTATTGCTTCATTTGTAGCGTTCGATCCTGTACCTGCAATTACAGGAACCCTGCCATCAGCGAACTGGATTACCTTCTGGATTACCCTGTCATGTTCCTCATGGCTGAGTGTTGGGCTCTCCCCTGTCGTTCCGCATGGAACAAGTCCGTCCACTCCGCATTCGATCTGGCGCTCTACAAGTGCGCGAAGTGCTGTGTAGTCCACTGTACCGTAATCTGTGAATGGAGTTATAAGTGCTGTAAATACTCCCTTGAAAGTCCTAGTCATTGTCTTCCCCCTTTAGAAAATCCTCTAGAAAATCGTCCATGTTGAAGATACCTCTTCTACCTATGAGCCAGGACGCTGCTCTTATGGCACCGGTAGCAAAGCCTTCCCTGCTGCGTGCCGAATGTGTAAGTGTGATTGTGTCGTATGCTGAATCGAAGACCACCTCGTGGATTCCAGGAACCTTGCCAACCCTTACACTCGATACCTGAAGTTCCTCCGGTGCTATCCTCTCCTCTGCGTTTCCGTAGAGAGGACGGGTCTTCCTCGAGAGGTTCTTCATCACCTCGTTGGCTATCATGACAGCTGTCCCGCTTGGTGAATCGAGCTTGGCTGTATGATGAGTTTCCGTAATTGCTACATCATAATCATCAAGCTTATCCATCAATGATGAGATTGCTCCTACAGTCTTCAGGAATACTGCAACTCCGATGCTGAAATTGCCTGAATACATGATGGATGTGGGATCTCCCTCCGTCATGCTCTCTAAGAATGGAAGCTGGTCGAGCCAACCTGTAGTTCCGATCACTGCAGGTACTCCACAATGGGAATAGAAGATGATGTTGTCTACAACGCCCTTTGGAGATGAGAAGTCGATGACTACATCGCTATCCTCCAGTGCATAGACTGAAAGGCTCTTATCTGTGACCTCTGGAAGGTCTACAATAGGATCGATGATTGCAGAGATGCTATGTCCCATCAAAAGGGCCTTTTCCCTGATCATCCTACCCATCTTGCCGTATCCGACAATTGCTATTCTCAATTTATTCCCCCTTTATGCTTAGAATATACACTTCTGATTAAATTATGTCCATATTATAACAGAATGTTTTTATAATAACATAAATATTTCCATTTACTTGGACACTCTATGTCCATGTACCTGCTTCATAATGTAGTCATAGACAAAAGGAGCAAAACATATGAAAAGAATAGGCATCTACGAAGGAAACAGGGGAGACATGTTCTTCTACATCATCCCTCATGACAGGGCAAGACATTCTGAAAGCAGACTGGTTTCCGGCTTCTCTATCGACTCAAGTACCATGGAACTCTATCTCGAGAAGTTCTTCGAGTGCCATTTCAACCCGAGGATGAGGATGAACAGGAACAGGGTGGACCACTCCTCATTCTACTCCATCGAGGATTTCAGGAATCTCCTGAAGGACCTGGATATGGAGAGAGCCTTCATCAGGAAATGCTACAGGAACATCACAGGCCACAATCCGGAAAGGAAGAGCAGAGTCAGCATGATGAGATTCGATAGGAGATCCGATAACGAAGAAAGCTCCCAGATTGTCTCATATACAGAGTCTCTGGAAGCTATCGTGGAATTCTATGAGCGTTTCGTCATGATCAGCGAGGAAATGCTGGATAGGCACGAGAAGGCTCCATATATCATGGTAAGGAGGAATTAGCGCTTCTTCTTTCCCTTGTCCTTGGAGTACTTCTCCTGGCTCTTCCTGAAGAAGTCAGCCATTGTACCTCCACCGAAATCGGATGACTTGGATGAGTATCCGTAATCACGCATCGGAGCACGTTCGGTGCGCTCAGTCTTTGGACGGCGGAAATTCTTCTTGCTCTCCCTGACGACCTCAGTCCTGGTCTCATATACAGCCTTTGGAACCTTTACGGCACTCTTGCGTATTACAACCTTCACCTTTCCATCCTGAGTATAGGTAGGAGTCCTCTTCTGGGATGATATACCCGTGTCGACCTTGACCTTGACCTCTCTCTCCTCATACTGACAGGAAAGTGTCTGACAGATGTTATGGATGCATCCATCCTTATCGAGAGCTCTCATCATTGGGCCACCGCAGTAAGGACATGTCTTTCCATCCTTGAAGACAGGTGCAAACGTAAGAGTGCTGCTCTTTACCTCCCCTACAAGGTTGGAAGCCATCTTCTTGATGTCCCTGATGAACTTATCTGGGTCTTCCTTACCTCTTGAGATGTTCTCAAGTCTTCCTTCCCATTCACCAGTCAAGACTGGGGACTGGAGAATCTCCGGTGCCAGACGTACAACCTCCCTTCCCTTCTCTGTTGCAACGAGGTACTTGCCGTCTCTCTCGACATACCTGTTCTGGATGAGCTTCTCGATCATGTCGGCACGCGTTGCAGGAGTTCCAAGACCATTGGAGAGATTTCCCTTGAGCTTCACATCGTCAACGAATCTTCCAGCATGCTCCATAGCAGAGAGAAGTGTTGCATCTGTATAGCGCTCTGGAGGAGTTGTGGAGCTTTTTCTGACTCTTACACCCTTGAGTGTAACCTCATCCCCTTCCTTCATCCTCATCAGTGCAAAGCTATTATCGCCTTCATCGATCACACCGCTTGCGCTCTTGATGCCAGCTGACTCTGCAACATTCCTATATCCCTTCTGCATTGGGAGGGAGAGTCTTGTCTTGAAAGTATAGCCTTCGACATCGATTTCAGCTGTTGTAGTCTTATATGCATAAGGCTTGCCGATTACCTCGAGGAACCTGAGTGCAATAAGGCGCCAGAGCTTCTCTTCATCTGGAGAGAGCTTTGATAGGTCTACCTTCTGCTCAGTTGGGATGATTGCGTGGTGATCAGATACAAGCTCGTTGTTTACGAATCTTGGATTGTACTCTGTCCAGCCGTTTGCGAGATACTCATCACACTGATAGCTGAAGATCGTCTCCCTGATTGCCTCGATTCGCTCCCTGAGTGTTGGGACTATGTCTTCGGTTATATATCTTGAGTCGGTTCTTGGATATGTGACGATCTTGTGGATCTCGTATAGTCTCTGGAGAGTATCGAGTGTTTCCTTTGCTGAGAATCCGAGTGTGAGGTTCGCGTCCCTCTGAAGTTCAGTAAGGTCATATCCCATTGGAACAGGGTCTTCCTTGATCTCGCTTACAAGGCTCTTTACCGTTCCCTTCACATCCTTCATGGCACCAAGCTTATCGGCAACTTCCTCATCCTTGAATCTGATGGAGTTCTCCTCAGGATAGTAGGATGCGGCAAAGAGGCCGAAGTCTCCGCGAGCTGAATAGTAGTAGGATCCGAGGAACTCATCGATCTCATCCTCACGCTTTGTCATGAGTGCAAGAGTTGGAGTCTGTACACGACCTGCTGAAAGCTTGGCATCGTAATAGCATGTAAGAGCACGGGTTACGTTCATGCCTACATACCAGTCGGCAGCTGCACGGCACTCTGCCGCATGATAGAGATTGTCATACTCCTCAGCTGGCTTCAGGTTTGCAAATCCTTCCCTGATTGCCTTCTCAGTCTGGGATGAGATCCAGAGTCTCTCTGTCTTTCCCTCATAGCCTGAGAGCTTCAGGATCCAGCGTGCAACAAGCTCACCTTCCCTACCTGCATCGGTTGCGATGACGACAGATTCGATGTCAGGTCTCTTCAACAGGTCCTCGATTACCTCGAACTGCTCCCTTGTATCCTCGATTACCATCTGGTCGAGGTGCTCAGGAAGCATCGGAAGGTCCTTGAGGCTCCATCTCTTATAGCTGTCTGAATAATGGGCAGGCTCGGAGAGTTCTACCAGGTGTCCTAGAGCCCATGTAACGATATATTCGTTTCCATCGATATAACCCTTTCCTCTACCCCAGGAACCGAGAGTCTTCGCTATCTCCCTTCCTACCGATGGCTTTTCTGCAATGACAAGTTTCTTCATAAATTGCCGGATAGTCCGGCCACCTCCATTCATGGAATGTTCAACAGAGATGGATTTTATCAACAATTCAGGATAATTGATAGAAAAGAATGAAAATTCTCTTCTACACCGTACCTATATGTATGTTAAAGGCAATGCACAGCAGAAATACATTTGTTAACCTACCATTACTTCCACCATACCGAACAATGTTATATGGAACATTGATTTACTCGACTTTCTACTGGTAATCACACATAACAAAGTTACAAATGGAATATAGTATATGTTTTCGCCTTAAAACGTATTAACACATATCCAATACAGTGGTGAATGAGGTGAAATAATGTTAGCATGCATTAACATCTCTATACGATATATAGATTTGTTTGCTTGAAAAAAGGATTGACGAAAGCATAAGCCGTTCATATAATACACTCATATTTCCAATATAAGGAGACAATGAGATGGCTTATAAGATCACTGATGTATGCGTAGGATGCGGAACATGTGCAGGCGAGTGCCCAGTAGGTGCAATTGCTGAAGGCGATATCTACTCTATCGATCCAGATACATGTATCTCTTGCGGAACATGTGCAAGCGTTTGCCCAACAGGTGCAATCGAGGAGGAGTAAGAAATACTCCCAACCAAGCTAGACATCTAGCAGAGAGCAAGGCATCCAGGTGATGCCTTGTTTTTTTTACCTTCTTTTCAGGTTCTTTACACAGCAGGAACTCCTGCAAAAGGAAAGAGCCTCGAGACCGTCCCTTCATTCCAGTCCCGAAGCTCAATCCATATGATATGAAAACCCTATTGCTGTATCAGATATCTGCCTTGCCTATTCCCTTTCTCGATACATCCCAGAGGATACAGTAAACAGCAATACCAGAAACCATCAGGAAGAAAGCGGCTGCATTTCCCATTGTGTCTACAAGAAGGCTGTTTCCTACATTCACATATATCATCAGGAATACCAGTACCGTCATGAGAATTCCCATTACAAGGTTCTTGATGCCATCACCTCTACCAAAGCAGAATGCATACGTCATCCATATTGCTGTTTCAAGGAATGCAAGAGCGAGAACGGAAGAAAACCTTGGAAGGTTACCGTACTTCAGGGCCTTTGGTGTAAAGACAACCATGGTCAGTGTAAGCAGGAGCAGGATGAAAAGGAATCTTGCATCCACTACCTTCTTCCTGTCTATTGGAAGACTGCTTTCGAATACTATCGACTTCAGGTCTGTCGTGATTACAGCAAAAAAGCCTATGTATATAAGTACAACAGCAGCTGCCCTATCCTCGACTGCAAGAAACGACAGGATTCCGAAGAGAAGCATCATCAGGAGGAATATCCAGTATCTCCTTGCGATGTTCTTCATGATGTTCAGCATGCAGCACCTCTCTTGTTGAGAACCCATACAGTCAACATTCTAGAAATAGCCAGAAGGGCCATTCCAAGGACCATCCACATGAGGAAATCACTCAATTCACCATAAGGCCAGATGCTCTTGTCGGTATTGATTCCAACGATGAGGAATGCTGATAACAGTCCCACAGAGAATCCCTTCATCTTTTCAGAGAGCAGGAACATCATAGGATAGACCACTGACACCAGCAGCATCAGGATGAAAACCTCATAGCCGAACTGGTCCGGTCCCTTGCCACCGAATCCCAGAAGAGCGGTAACGACTGCATGGATTGTCATTATGACAAGGGCTGTAATGTATCTTGCATCCACACTCAGGCTTCTCCTTCCAGGAAGGGAGGACTCGAACATCAGGCACCTGTTGCATGGAAGGATGATGATGCATGATAGCCAAACCAGGAACGTTCCGAATACATTTCCGGGAAATGCATAGGAAAACACCAATAGGATCAGCAGGATAGATAGGAACCACATGTTTGAAGATGACTTGAGTCTACTCATTATTGCTTTCATATCATCACTCCTTCATCATAGAGACGAATATCTCCTCAAGACTACAAGGAATCAGTTCCATGCTTGATGGAACCATATCCCTTCTTACAACTGCCTCTACCCCGTAGGCACTCTCCCTCTTCGAGAGTATCGCTTCGGGCATGAGACCTTCAAACACTTCCTTAGTGCACTGAAGGATTCCGTACTCGGAGAGGATCTCATCCTTCTCCTTCACGAACTCAAGCTTTCCATCCTTCAAGAATGCAATGTAGTCGCATACCTTCTCCAAATCCCCTGTGATATGGCTTGAAATGAGAACTGAGTGCTCCTCATCCCTTGTGAACTCATTGATCATATCGAGAACCTCGTCCCTTACAAGTGGATCCAAGCCTGCTGTTGCCTCATCAAGGACAAGCAGCTTTGGATGGTGGGCAAGAGCGAGAGCTATCTGGAGCTTCATCTTCTGACCTTTCGAGAGCTTATTTACTGTAACGTTCTCAGGAATCTCATACTTACCTAGCAGTTCCTGAAATAGGCTCTCGTCCCAGTTCTTCCAGGCATTCCTTGCCCATGAGCCAAGCTTTCCAGCTCTTATTCCCTCACCGAAGAGGATCTCATCGAATACTGCTCCTACATCTTCCTTGGCCTTCACGATATCCTTCTCCTCAAGGAGCGTGAACTCACCTGAGTCCGGGGAGAGGATATCCAGAAGGATCTTGATGAGCGTTGTCTTACCGGCACCGTTCCTGCCGACAAGGCCCATTACACATCCAGAAGGTAGTGTAAAGGTTATATTCTCAAGAGCAAAACCGCTCTTCCTGTATCTTCTGCCCAGGTCTTTGACCTCAATTGCGTTTACCATCAATTAGCCTCCATCATCGTCTTCATCATCTCCAGGACATCATCCTCAGTGAGGGATATGGTCCTTGCCAGCTTAAGGATCTCATCCATATGCTCCTCTATCTTCCTGAGGTTGTCCTCCCTGATGATTTCCGTATTCTTCTCAGCTACGAAGCATCCCTTTCCAGGGAGCGTGTAGATGAAGCCTTCCTTCTCCAGCTCTTCATAAGCACGCTTTGTAGTGATTATGCTTACCCTGAGATCCTTTGAAAGATTTCGAATGGAAGGAAGAGGTTCCCCTTCCCCTATTGCACCATTCAGGATCTCTCTCTTTATCTCAGAATAGATCTGGTTGTAGATTGGAATACCGGACTTGTTATCTACGAATATATTCATTGAGTACCTCTTCGTTCTAACTGTATATATACAGTATACACAGTTATAACAGTGGGTCAATATTCCAATGCTGAAAATCTTCCAAAAATCTTGATTAAAACAACCAATTATATACAATACAAAGAATTGAATTGAATATAAATTATAAATAGTCCAGTAACATGGTGTATACACACCACCTGGAACTGTATATACAGATAGTTCACGACATAGGAAATATAGTTTTTACGTGCTGTATATACACAGTCATCAAGTTACATTGCTATCCCGGAATACGTGATCGAAAGCATTATATTCCACTGTAGACATATCAGGGAAACTTACAGATTCGTTGATTTGCTTCCTATTGATTCCTAAGCTAAGATTGCTTCCATGCATAGAGACGAACAGACAGAATTCATTGACCTTAGAACATACAGCAGCTCCCTTCGTGTTGATATTTCCAAAACGGTTGTTGCATTTGCAAACTCAGAAGGTGGAGACATCTATATCGGCGTATCACAAGAAGGAAACATCATTGGTGTACAGGATACTGATGCAATCATCGCATGTATCAGAACGAAGTTACCTAAGGAAGTCATGCCTGATGTCCTTCCCCTCATCGAGCTTACCACTCTCCTGGTAGACAGGAAAGAGATCATCAAGCTTTCGATAGATGCAGGCTTTGATAAACCCTATTTCCTCACTTCACATGGAATGACACCAGATGGAGTGTATATGAGAGATGATCATCTCTCCCGTAATCCAACAGAATCGGAAATCAGAGAAATGCTTATCCACTCCTCTGATCAACATTGGGAATGTCAACGATGTTTCAATCAGGGTCTTACGTTCAGAACACTTGATGCAGCATTGGCAGACGCAGGCATTGAAAAGACAGAATCCCTCTATTCAGATCTCAAGCTTATAGGAAGAGACGGTCTATACACAAATGCCGCACTTGCTATCTCTGACCAATGTCCACACTCAACAGTGATAAAGGTATACGAACTCAAGGATTCATCAGTCAGCATGATTTCAAAGGTCTGCAAAGGTTCTATCATCAATCAATACAAGGAAGCCTTCATCTTTCTTGACAGCCAGAACAAGGAAAGAGAATACGCACCAGATTCCATACGAGAAGCATTGCTGAACTCTATACTGCATAGGGATTATTCAAATCCTATCAACAATATGATTTCCAGGTACCCTGACAGGCTGGAATTCCTTTCTCCTGGGGCACTTCCTGGAAATCTTACAATAGAAGACCTTTTCATGGGAGCCAGCGTTCCTGTAAATCCCAATATCATGAAACTCTTCATTACACTACATCTCGCTGATATGACAGGATTCGGAATAAGGAAAATGCAGATACTTTCAAATAAGAACAAGACCTGCGCATCCTTCCATGCAGCAGAGGATTCATTCCTTACAATCTTGCACAAAAGGAATGATGGAAGATATCCAGAAGACCTTACCCCGATTACGAATCAGTAAGTATACTGAGCTTGGTGAAGTTATCTGCACTACATGAAGGGATGCATGTATGGACAAGAGAAACTACGGATTGGATTGGAACAGGATAGCCCTGCTTCTTAAGCTCGGTATAATCGGTGCGCTGATAATCCTCACAGGTGATATCCTGATGCTTCCCAAGGAAGATGATGCTGTCATGACATTCCAGTAAAACATTCAAAAACATGTATCCACACTTTCCAAACGAAGTGCAGCTAGCTAGAATACAACCGTAAAAGGGAAACTACAATGATCAATATACATAATAGATATCACCAGGGCTTCACAACTGAAGTCTTCTCAGCCGCGACTGTTCCATACCATAGGATTTCCTCTAGTGAAGCCTATTTCATGATGAACAGCCAGGACGTTACCATCATAGATGTAAGACAGGATTACGAGTACGAGCTAGGTCATATTCCAGGCGCCATCCTCATTCCAGACAACACCATCACAGACAAGGAACCCAAGGAGCTTACCGATAAGAATGCAGCTATCCTCATCTACTGCAGGACAGGAGCAAGAAGCATAGATGTAGCCTTCAAGCTCATAAGGATGGGCTACACGAACATCTACGACTTCGGAGGAATCGTACACTGGCCATACGGAACTACAAGAGACTGAATCAAGTAAACTCCTGACAGATTTGCACTTTTCCTAACTAGAGGGATGTTATGGGAAAGAAAAGAAACAATAGAAAGAAGGAAATCCTTACCATCAGCTTCAATCCGACAGATATTGTCGTACTTGCATCTGGTAAGAACTGTATCGGTATTCCTGACGTAAAATGCCCAGGAGCAGCACCTATCTGGCTTGAAGCCATAAGAGATTTCAGTACAACAATGGAATCTACATATGACGATGAAGTCATAAGGGATTTCATGGAATTCGCAGTGCATGAATCAGTAGGATTCGTACGCCAGACACTTGATCTCTACAGGCCTGGATACATTGCACTTCCTGCAAGAGAAGAACTTGAAGAACTGATCTACGAAGACAATGACACAGTAGATGGCGTCATGTCCCTTACCTTCCATTTTGCAGAAATCATGCATCAGACAATCATCAACATGGCACAGGATAGGAAGATTCATTTCTTCATAGTTCCATTCTCTACAGAATTTGCATCAACCATGGATAAGAGCCGAATGTCCCAGTATGAAATCAGATTCATCTCCCTGTTTTACATCACTAAGGCAATAGACATGTTCATGCTTGAGCATCACAGCTTCATAGGAAGCGGCACTATCATCCCATGGATGCCAAGTAACGAGGACAATTCCGATGTAGACTACAATGGAAAGTGCATCATTGCAGTACATTTCAGCACTGACTACTTTCTAGCAATCAAGGAATCCCATGGAAAGACGACCTACTATGATTTCTCTGACAGGATGTATAACGATAGTCCCAAAGTCTCTGATGGTGAAATAAGCGACATTGAATCCATCATCTCCAAAATCGAATCAAACCTTCCATATGAAGGAGTCATGTTCATGGAATCAGGACTTCCTGCAGAAGGGACTCCAAGAGGGATGAATAGAGAACATTTCGAAGAGCTTTCATCCTATGCCATCCAGAACATCACGGCAGAAGCCCTGACAAAGGGGATATATGTCATTGTGCTTCCAGGATCCAATAGGATTGCAGAATCTGAAACCGACTTCCCTATGGAAACAGCTAATGATGATGAACACATCCAGCTTCTCTCATCCATAGCTGAACGCTTCCTGAAGAAACATCCAATACTTTCAGGGATTGCCACTATCCTATGAAGCAATAACAGACCGAAGGCAAAAGCCTTCAGTCCGTTCATCATCAAATCAGTTTCCAAGAATTGAGAAATCTGAAACAGGAACGCTGAACATTACACCCATTCCCTTCTCGCAGAGGCACTTCATCGAAGAGATCCTCTTCTTGATTTCCCCTACAGTCTCCTCTTCTGCTACGATCAGGAGTATTTCCTTCTCAGGTACGAGATGCACACCACAGAAGATTGCATCATATTCATTGGCTGTACCATGTCCATGAACTATGGTACCACCCTTGGCTCCAGCCTTCCTTGCCTCTGCCATTACATCATCGGCATAGCCCTTCTCTACGATTACCGTTACGAGTCTCCACTTATCTTCCATGTTGGAATCCTCCTTTGCGACAAATACAGCACCTTTGCTGCCATGACGTCGCACCTCATCGACCATCTTACCTATATCATTGCGTTCAACTACACTAAGTAGGATATCCTTTCTGCTCTCTCCAAGTCCAAGAAGGGAAAGAATAGTCCGGGAAGCTGTTCCACGACCATGCATCACCGTTCCACCGCTTGCACCGAGAGCCCTGAGACGCTCCATCAAAGGCTGCGACTTACCGCGCTCTGTTATGCATATCAGCATGTCGTTCATCTTATCGCCCCCTTTCTCTTCCTGTCGGCTCCACCATAACGGATACCAAGTATCTCAACACTGAGAATCGGAACCATTGCAATGAGAGCTATCACACCAAATGATACACCCGCTGCATTCTCTCCACCAAGAGCCTGAGCCGCTCCAAGTACAAATGGAAGAAGGAATGTACTTGTCATTGGGCCGCATGCAACTCCTCCGGAGTCGAATGCAATACCGATGAAGAGTGGTGGTGTCCACTTCATGAGCACTATGATGAGAAAGTAGCCTGTAAAGAGGAACCACCAGATGGAGATATTGAACAGGACTCTGAGAGAAGCCGCAGTAATTGCAATTGCTACTCCGATGGAAAGGTATCTAAGCATTACCTTTCCAAGGATATCTCCATCAGATTCCTCCTCAACCTGCTCAGTAAGTACATGTATTGCAGGCTCAGCAAGTACCACTACAAATCCAAGTATGAAGCTAAGAGCTGCAAACAATATTGGATTGAGGCTCACGAGCACTGCGCCAAGTTCCCTTGCAACCGGCATGAAGCCCCACTTCACTGCAAATAGCAGGAGGGAGAGTCCAAAGTATGTATAGACAATTCCAATGAATATTCTGATTGAAGCAAGCTTTGGAAGCTTCATTACGAAAAGCTGCATGAATACACACATTATGACAATTGGAATGAGTGCAAAGCCTACTTCCTTCAGCTCGTATATGAAGAGCTGTGATGCTGTCATCATATCCCCTGCTGAATCTATCGAGGCTGAGGACTTGAAGAAGAATCCCAGGATAAGTACAAAGAGTACCGGCCCCAGGCTCGCAATTCCTATGAAGCCGAACTTGTTCTCAGATCCATTCTCCTTGGTTCCTGCTATACCGAGTCCCAATGCCATTATGAAGGGAACGGTCATGGGACCTGTGGTACTTCCACCAGCATCGAATGATACTGTCATGAAGAATTCACTTACGAATGCACTCAGTATGAAGAGAAGAGTCACGCCTAGAAGCATGAATCGTCTGAAGGGCCTATCATAGATAGTCCTCAGAAGCGCAAACATGACAAACGATCCGATTCCCAGAGCCATCATGAAGACAAGAAGTCCCTTGCCTATCGTGGGGTCGATTTCATGGACCTGGGATGAGAATACCTGCACATCGGGCTCTGCCATGGTGATGAAGAATCCTAGAGCAAATCCAGTAAGGAGGATGAGTGGAAGATTTCGCTTCTTCGTTACCTTGTAACCAATCTGATTTCCGACTGGGATTAGTCCTACATCAACGCCCAGAAGGAACACTGCAAGTCCTATGATCACCAGGATTGTACTCAGGATGAACGCAGATGGAGAGATGCCGGAAGATGAGAATACTCCGGTGAATATCGATGATATGAAAGCAATGAGAGCTATCGGGAGAACAGAGAGTCCTACATCCCTGAACATCTTGAGCATTTCCATTTCCCCTTTGCGTTTTCATACAGGATATAGGATATGGCCCCATATCGCAACACAAAACCAACAGGGAGCTGGCAATGCCATAAGTCAGGACATAGGAAAACCTCGGAAAAACCCGAGGCTGAAAGTCATTTCACTGCTGCACCAAGTCTCTTCAGCACAAGTGCTGCTGCTATTCCGATTACACATCCAGTGAGGATGCCGGCTATCATGAGAACTGGTAGATAGTACAGAAGCACATCCGTCTCAAGTACCAAGGAGGCAACTGCTATCTGACCGCAATTATGGAGTACTCCACCTGTAACGGATACAGCCAGTGGTCCAAACCAATTGGACTTCTTCAGGAGCACCATTCCCAGCAGGGAAAGTATTGCGCCAGCCAGGGAATACGACATGGAAAGGACCGATCCGAAAAGAAGCGATGAAAGCACAACCCTGATTATCGAGATCATGAAGGCTTCCTTCGCGCCTAGCATGTAGAGTGCAAATACGACAACTATGTTGGCAAGTCCTACCTTCACGCCAGGTATTGCCACAAAGGATGGTATCTGGCTTTCCACGAATGAAAGGATCATTGCAAGCGCTGTAAGGAGCGCCATCCTGGATATCTTCCTTGTTTCCATCAGAGTATTATCTCCACATCGTCCTGGGACGCCTTCTTCTCGACTGTTACGATCAGCTTGTTCGGAAGGCAGGTGATCGTCTCCCCCTTCCTATATATCCTGCCCTGTCTTACACAGAGCTTGTCCGGACAGTCGGCATCTTCAAGATATGCCTTTCCATCCTCTATCACAAGGATGTTGCTGCCACCGTTCAGGGAATACCTTCCATCGACGTTCAGTGGATAGCGTGCAACTTCCATTCCATCGACTTCCACCCTGATACTCTCGCCTTCCTCCCTACCGGTGGTAAGGAAGAAGAGAGATGAGGATACAAGAAGAAGGACAAGGACGAACATTACGTCCCTGCCCCAACTTCTCCTTGCCTTCGATGCATCAGAATGCATAGATTGCAAGTGCAGCGATCGAGAATGCTGCAAGATAGATTGGATAGCCTCTGAAGCTCTCTGGAACAGCCTTCATGTCGATCCTGTCGATGACGCCGTTGATGATGAGAGATACGAGGTAGTAGCCGATTCCTGTTCCAAGAACTGCAAAGTATGACTGTCCCCAAGTGAAGGAGGAGACGTTCATGAGCAGAAGTGTTCCAAGGACTGCAGAGTTGAGAAGGAGTGAAATGAATGTGACATTTCCCTTCAGGGCTGCAATCTTTGAGGCAGCAAAGGATACGATTCCAGCAGATACCATGACCACTGCTACGTAGATGAGTGTCCTGAGAGCTGGAACAGCTGGGATGAGGGATAGCTCAAGTGCGTTTGTTCCTGTTACAGCGATCAGAAGTGTAACTGTAAGAAGAATCGATACGTAGAGAGGATTCCTGTACTTTCTGGCCTCCTCTGCAAGTGAGTCATATCCTACGAAGTTCTCAAGTACGAAGTTGTTTGCTCCGATACATGCAAGCATTACAATAAGCATTTCCTTCATCACTTAGCCTCCTTCATTGTCTTGCCGAGTATGAATGAAACAAGTCCAAATACCAATGCTGCTGCCATGAAGGCACCTGGTGCCTTTGCAAATACTGCGATTGTATGGCCTGCAAGGAATGGTACTGCGTTTCCAAGGATTGTACCGAGACCGAGGAGCTCACGGATTGCACCTACCGCAACGATTACACCTGCATAGAGAAGACCGAGGATGAAGAGGGAGGAGACCTTCCACTCGGAATCCATCATCTTCTCTGAGAGTGTGATCACGAGAAGGTTCACTGCAATGAGTGAGATGTAGAGACCGATGCTGTCATAGACTGCAACTGCAAAGGCCTCTGTAAGAAGACCGAATACGGATGAGAGCATTGTTGTCAGGACAACAGCAACGATGACACGTGTATTGCGGTCTGTAACGACCTTCCTCAGAAGAAACATTACAAGTGTTGATATTACAAGTACAGCGAAGAAACCGAGAGCGAGTACACATGCACTCTTCATCTCAGCTGTTGCTGCAAGAGCTGGAGCGAGTCCCAAGAAGAGAAGTCCCAGCATATTGTTTTTCCTGTTTTCCATTATCTGCCTCCCTTAACTGCGTGGTAAGCGGCAAAAGAATCGTTGATTGCGTCTCTGACTGCATCACTTGTCATTGTTGCACCTGTGATTGTAGCCTCGTCTCCGGACCATGTACCTGTCACTCCTACAAGTCCACCTTCATAGTTCTCAGGCATTGTGTAATCTGAGAAGTAGTCAGCCTCGAGGATGAGGGATGATGATGTGAAGTTCCAGATTGCACCGTTCTCGTCGATTGTGACATACATTGTCATGACACCATCGCCAAATCCGTATACGCGGGATGCGAATGTCCAGAGCTTACCGTCAGCACCCTCTGAATAGAATGCATTCTCTACGTTTCCATAGAGTCTTGGAAGCTCGAGCTGTGTGATTGAAGAACCATCGGCAACGATCTTCTTGACCTTCCTGAGATCCTTCTTGCTGTTGTTCTTGACAATTCCTGCAGCCTCAGCCTGGAGAGCGGATACAACGTCTTCAGAAACTGCATCGGAGTACTTCTTGTCCATATCCCAGACAACTGTAGTCCTTCCGTTGGATACGATTACATAGTCTGCGTTTCCATCGTTGTACCAATAGGCACATGCACCCTCGTTTAGAGCCTTCTGAGCCATCTTCACTCCTTCAACGGAGGATGTGAACTCTTCTGCCTTTACGATGCTGTTAGGTGTTACAGCTGGTCCGAATACGTATGGAAGCATCTCGGAGACGATCTGGGCTGGTTCCTTCTTCGCCTCTACGATGAGGTTGTGGTCGATGAGATACTGGAATGCATCGGCAACACCGTCCCTGAATGCCTTCGAGGAATATGTACATCCAGCTACGATATCTGTTCCGGAAAGTGTTGAATCCTGACCAACGAATGTTGGAATGAAGTCTGCACCGAAATCCCTTGTCTCTGGATATGCTACAAGGTTGATGTCCTGGATCTTTCCGTCAGCGCTGAAAGCTACGTAGTATACGATGTCTTCCTTTGTATAGCCCTTGTTGGTTGCGACCTTGACGACAAAGCCCTGGCCTGAAGTCTCAAGGTAGGCATTCTCTACACATCCTGGAACATCACCGAGATCGAGAGTCTCGAAGCCCTTTGCATCCGGCATGACTTCAAATGCTGGTCCCATCTCACCTGCATTCCTTGCCTGCTCTGCAATTGGAGATGTAACTGTAGATACACCGAAGATTACAGCACCTGCAACGAGGAAGCTGACAAGTACGATGATTATGTTCTTGATCCTATCGTTCATTTTCTGCTGCCTCCAAGTGGGATGTTACGTGTAAGGTTTGAAATAACCGGTGTGAAGAGGTTTCCGATGAGGATTGAGAAGGAAACGCCTTCAGGAAGTGAACAGAAGTAGCGGATGATGAATGTAAGTACACCGCAGAAGATGCAGAACACTACCTTTCCGCTGACTGTCAGTGGAGTTGTTGCATAGTCGGTTGCCATGAAGATAGCACCGAGGAAGAGTCCACCAGCAAGGATTTCATAGAGAGCATATGAGAAGCTCTGTGTGAAAGCGAGGAAGAGGACGAATACAGTTGCAATGTATGCAAATGGAACATACCACTTGATTACCTTCCTCACGGATAGGTAGATCCAGCCGATGATGAGTGCAAGTATGCATACCTCACCGATTGTACCGCCATGCTGTCCAAGGAACATCTGCATCAAGGATGGAACCTGGTCCATTGCCTGAGCCTTGAGGGATACAAGTGGAGTTGCAGAGGATACGAGATCTACACCTGCAGGATTCGAGAAGCTTGTTACGCTCTGGAATGCAAGAAGCATGAATACGCGTCCTGTGATTGCAGGGTTTGCGAAGTTCTTTCCGATTCCACCGAAGAGGCACTTTACGAAGAGGATTGCAAAGGCTGTTCCTACTACAGCCTGCCAAACTGCTACATCGGTTCCAAGGTTGAGTGCAAGGAGGAGTCCTGTAACTACAGCGGAGAGGTCTCCAACTGTATTTGCCTTCCCTGCTGCCTTGTCGAAGATGAACTCAGAGATGACTGCAGTTACGATACATGCAGCCATGAGTACGAGGGACTTCGAACCGAAGATGATGACACCTGCAATGCTTGTAGGAATCAGCGCGATGATTACATCGAGCATGACCTTCTGTGTTGACGAGTCATCATGGAAATGTGGTGATGTTATATTGATAAGATTATATTTAGCCATCGTCATCTTCCTTACTTTCTGCTTCTCATCCAGCTCTTGTCCTTCCTGTTGTTCTCAACAAGAGGTCTATGAGCAGGACAGACGAATGCACAGCATCCGCATTCCATGCACTGGGCAACGTCTTCCTTCTTGAGGAGTGCAAACTTCCTCTCCTCATCTTCCATGTCAAGTGCCTTTGCAAATGCTACAGGATTGAGATTCAGTGGGCATGCCTCGACGCATCTTCCGCAGTGGATGCACTCTGTAGGCTCTGGAAGGAAAGCTTCCTTCTCATTCATCGCTACGATTGCAGAGCAGGCCTTTACGACAGGACGGCTGAGGTCAGTGACAGAGTCTCCCATCATAGGACCGCCATCGATGATCTTCCTTGGCTCTTCCTTGAAGCCACCGCATGCGTTGATGCAGTACTCGAAGCTTGTTCCGATTGGAACGATGATGTTCTTAGGATTCCTGATTGCTGTTCCATCGACGGAGATTGTCTTCTCGCAGAGTGGCATACCTGTCTCGAAGTACTCTGCCATCTTTGCAAGGGTAGTCACGTTTGTGATGATTACTCCAAGGGATGCAAGGCGCTGGCCGGCAGCTACTACAAGTCCTGTTGCATTCCAGAGGAGAACCTGCTTGGCTCCCTGTGGATATACGGAAGGAAGGCTCATGACTTCTGTCTGATTGTCATCCTTGAATACCTCCGTAAGGTGTGCAATCGCCTCAGGCTTGTTTGCCTCGATTCCTATTACATATCTTGTTGCACCGACGAACTTCTTGAGGATGTCGATACCCATCTTGATATGCTCTGCATTCTCGACCATTGTCCTGTTGTCTGCTGTGCAGTATGGCTCGCATTCTGCACCGTTGATCAGGACTGTATCGATCTTGTTCTTCTTGATGGCCTGCCACTTGCCGTGAAGTGGGTATGCAGCTCCTCCGAGACCGACGATTCCGCTTCTGCGGCATCCATCGAGGAAATCATCCTCTGTCTCAAGCCTTGGAGCCTTCATCGATGGATCCTTCTCCATCTTTCCATCACTTCTGATAGTGATTGCGCTCTCTGTTACCTCTGTAACCGTTCCACTTATGGATGCATGGGTGGAAGCGGAAACCCAACCTTCGCCTTCCTTGCCGATAAGTGTGCCGATGTAGACATGGTCCCCTTCAGATACTACAGGAACAGAAGCTGCTCCGGAGTGCATCTTGAGAGGGATGGTTACAGCTGGTGGTGGTGTAATTCTCTCACTGTGGCAATCCTGGGTGGATTTGCAGTGAGGAACATGTACTGCTGAAATCTTCTTCTTGAAAAGCATTTCAACCTCCCCTATTGGTTTTCGTTCATTTTATTATTCGTTCTTCAATTCCCTCGGTGTACTCGAGTTCTCCGTCAGGGAATATCCAGATACAGTCGACTCCGCCGATTTCCTCTATCAGTTCCAGTCCAGATTCGTAATCCATGCAGAAGAGAGCTGTGCTCAGGCAGTCTGCAAGTCCAGAATCCTCGGTTATGACCGTAAGGGACGAATAGTAGTCAGCTGGGAACAATGTATCCTTGTCTATGATGTGGTGGTATTTCCTACCGTCCACCGTGAAGTACCTTTCATATACCCCACTCGTGACGCAGGCTGTATCGGAAATCATCAGGCGCATCTTGAATGGACCGTCAGGATCAAGTGGATTGCGAATTCCGGTACTCCACTCCGAACCGTCCAGTTTCTGTCCGATTATCCGGATATTGCCGCCGATGTTGAGAACATAATGGTCTACACCCATTTCAATCAGAGCATCTGCCGCCTTCTCGGTTGCATAACCCTTCATCAGTGCTCCGCAGTCGATGCTGGCCTCGGGATCGAGGATTCTAACCCTGTTTCCGACCTCATCGATTTCAAGAGCATCAAAAGATGTGTGCTCGGCCTTCTGTTGAAGAACTTCAAGGGATGGGACATAATGCACTTCACTTTCCCTGGCTTCATGCCATTCGGTAAGTACTGCTCCCATCATGATGTTCATCTCACCATTCGTCAGCTCATACAGCTCACGACTGTAGAGAAGGAATTCCGTAAGCAAAGGGTCTATTTCTATCCAGTTGCCATTGCCGGCATTGTCATTCACGGTCTTCAGGTTGTTGAATCCCGAATACTCATGATAGATGTCTCCAAGCTGATGGTAACGAACCAGGATGTCGTAGGCTGTGTCGCATCTTTCAAGGAAAGCGCTTTCGGCTTCCCCTGCGAAGGAATAGATTGTCGAGACGGTATCGAAGAGATCGAAATATCTCTTTCCTGTACCGATCCTTACATTATTCTCCTCAGATGTCTCTACTATGGATGTTTCCTCTTTATGCATAGATGCCTCCCCCGCTGTGGAGGAGGTTCTATTGCATGATGTCAAGACTGTAAGTCCCATGAGGACCACGAAGGTCCTCATGGCATGTTTCAGTCGATTGTGCATATCTTGGCGTTATCTGCTGCGTCGGCAATTACGTCGATGAAATCTGTAATTGTCATTGAGCATGATGCGAAGAGATCCTCGTCAGCGAATACTACGTAGCCAGGATGTGGCTCGTCGTTTCCTCTTACTCTTGTCTCTGTTGCACGGAGCTCATCAGCTGTAAGGCCCTCTGTGTAGTCCTCGAAAGCTCTAGCCTGCTCGAACCACTCCCTTGTTGCCTCGGAATACTTGACCATGTTGTAGTCGAACTCGAGTTCCTTCTTTGTTCCCCTGTAGGAGAAATCGAAGACCTCACCGTCTTCATCGTAGGAGAAGTTAGGCTGGATTGCATCTGTGAGGGAAGCGAGGATCTCGCCGTTCTCGTTGATGACTGCAGCACCGAAGTCTGCATACATCTTGATTACGCCATCAGAATCCTCTGTTGCCTCTGTTGTACCTGTTGCATTGGAGGAAAGCTTGAGACCGAGCTTGAAGTCACCATCTGCTGTGAACTGCTGGGCATGCTTGTCGTTTGCTGCCTTTACAACTGCATCGATGAAATCGACGATTTCGATGGAGCATGTTGCGAAGAGGTCCTCGTCAGCGAATACTACATATCCTGGATGTGGCTCATCCTCTGTCCTGACTCTTGTAGCTGTTGCAGCAACCTCGTCAGCTGTCTTGCCGATGCAGTACTGGGCAAATGCATGAGCCTGCTCGAACCACTCGTACTGAGCTTCGGAGTACTTGACCATGTTGTAGTCGAACTTCTTCTCGTTCTTTGTGAGGAACTCCATGTCTGGATCGATATCTGCACCAGCCATCTTGTTCTGGGCATCATCGATGACAACGTCTACGATCACACCGTTCTCGTCTGTAACTACAGCTGCAACTGTTGCATCATACTGTGCGACATCGTCGGTAGACCTGTCAGCAACTACAGTACCCATGCCGAGTGTGTAGACCTGAGCATCCTCGACAACCTTTGCACCGGAGAGTCTGTTTGCCCTGATGGCTGCCTCTGCGATTACGTCGATGAAATCTGTGATTGTCATTGAGCATGATGCGAAGAGGTCCTCGTCAGCAAATACTACATATCCTGGATGTGGCTCGTCGTTTCCCCTTACTCTTGTCTCTGTAGCAAGAAGCTGGGAAGCTGTGAGACCTTCTGTGTAGTCCTCGAATGCCCTAGCCTGCTCGAACCACTCGAGAGTAGCTTCGGAATACTTGACCATGTTGTAGTCGAACTCGAGTTCCTTCTTTGTTCCCCTGTAGGAGAAGTCGATGACCTCACCGTCAATATCATAGGAGATGTTTGGCTGGATTGCATCTGTGAGGGAAGCGAGAATTACGCCGTTCTCATCGACAACTGCAGCACCGAAGTCTGCATACATCTTGATTACGCCGTCTGTATCCTCTGTTGCCTCAGTTGTACCTGTTGCGTTGGAGGAAAGCTTGAGGCCGAGTGTGAACTCACCATCTGCTGTGAACTCCTGGGCATGCTTGTCATTTGCACCCTTGACGACAGCCTCGATGAAATCGACGATGTCGATGGAGCATGTTGCGAAGAGGTCCTCGTCAGCGAATACTGTATAGCCAGGATGTGGCTCATCGTTTCCTCTTACTCTTGTAGCTGTTGCAGCAACCTCGTCAGCTGTCTTGCCGATGCAGTATGAAGCGAATGCATCTGCCTGCTCGAACCACTCGTACTGAGCTTCGGAATACTTGACCATGTTGTAGTCGAACTGGAGCTCGTACTTGGAGAGGAATGCCTTCTCTGGATCGACTTCAGCTGCATCCATCTTGTTCTGTGCATCATCGATCCTTACATCTACGATCCTACCATCAGCATCTGTTACAACAGCTGCTACGACTGCATCGTACTGTGCCCTTTCGTCAGTGGAGCCGTCGGAAACGACAACGCCCATGCCGAGCTTGTATGTACCCTCTGCGGCAACTGGCTTCTCAGCCTTTACAGGTTCAGCCTCTACAGCTGGAGCTTCTGTCCTTGCAGGAGCTGGAGTCTCTGTCTCTGCTGGCTCAGCCTTTGGAGCTGGGCTCTCAGCCTTGACAGGTGTTGTTGTGGTTGTGCTTGTCTCTGGAGCCTCTTCCTTTCCACAGGAAACGAAGGAAACCAGAGAGATAGCGATGAGAAGATAAACTAAAAACTTCTTCATATAAGTCCCCTTTAGAATATATCTGTCGGTTGATTTGATTTTTAACCAAGAACATATAAACATTTATATGGCATACAAGTCAATAAATATTTATCTATATTCGAATATTAAATACATTTGTTCAACAAATTGAGTTTGTATACCTACTATATGAAATGTAATATGTAATACAACTTCATGGTTGTGTATCATTTCGACTATGCAAATCCAAATAGATGGACAGCTCTACCAGGGGACCTATTATATAAGGAATGTAATTCCATAAGTTAGATATCATTAACTTAATGGCTTGCAGGATGCTGTTTTCCAGTGAATGAAAATATTCCAGATGTAGTTTCCTTCATCACTGAGGATGTATTACAGTGTTACATCTCCATGGAACTCCATAAATTGACATAAAACATATCGGAAATGGCGGTAAAATAGGATTGAAGGCATCCATGCAAATGTTAGCCATACAAAACATATTCATGCAGCATAATAATTTAGCCTCAATCAAGATTGACTTTTAGATATCCTGAAACTATAATAAAACCAATAAATTACAGATAAGGAGACAAGAACGATGGCTTATAAGATCACTGATGTATGCGTAGGATGTGGAACATGTGCTGGCGAGTGCCCAGTAGGTGCAATTGCTGAAGGCGATATCTACTCTATCGATCCAGATACATGTATCTCTTGCGGAACATGCGCAAGCGTTTGCCCAACAGGTGCAATCGAAGAGGAGTAAGAAACACTCCACTTGACTATGGGAACGGATGGCTTTGAACGGTCATCCGTTATTTTTTTGAACCTTACTGCAGATTTCCCCACTCGTCAGATGCTGCATCTTCCTTCCCTCAGCCCTCTCCATTCCTACCCTTTCCATGTTCATCGCGGTAAAGTCTGGCAAGCAGGACAATTGCAATGACAATTTCCAGAAGCATGAATGATGCGACCAGAACAGCATGGTCCATCACGAAGGCATTCGATGCGACGATCGTATCCCATATTGCATGGATTGCCATGAGAGGAAGAATCGTACCAATGTCGATAGCCATCAGGGAGGCGAACACTCCGAAGATGAATGTATTGACAAGCTGAATGGACATGTCGACTGGAGAGAATCCGGCAAGGACGTTGACGGAATGCAGAAGCGAGAACAGAAGAGAGCTGAGGAGGACAGATTCCAGCTTCGTCCTCTCTACAAGGAATCCATGAAGTACGATTCCCCTGAACATGAGCTCCTCTGAGATTCCGACAAGCAGGTTCGTCCCAATGACGAAGAAGAGTATCTTCCTCTCTTCGAAGAGGCTTCCCTCATATATTGAGATGGATGCAATCACCAGGAGGAATGCTGCGTATATGACAAAGGATGGAGTCGGATGCAATCTTCCGAAACTCGTTCCCCTGTAATGCTTCAGGTAGACGATGACAGCCATCAGTGTCATGACGATCTCGAAGGGGAAGAGCGACACGACAATACCTGGATTGCTGTAGGCAATTCCAAAGACCCTGTAGGACAGAGTCATCCCCACCCCCATAATTCCTATGTAGACTGCAGAGAGCAGCACTTCCTTCCTGTTCTTCATGTGTCGATGATACCATGCCTGGGTTAAATCGGAATTAAGATCTTTCCGCTTCATGCATCTTCCCTGCCACGTATGATAGACCCTGGCGGAATGGGAATTCCGACAGCGGAAATCGAGCTGAATATCCACCTAAGCTGTTGTGCTCTGCAGTATCATCGATAAACGTCTACAAAGGAGTTGCATTTTCACGCTGAGTGGTCCAGGGAATATTCCTCCTGGATCCTGTTCTGAATGATTTATGTCTTTTCATGTTGGTTGTCTCATAAGAGAAGAAGCAAAGAAGCCAGAGACTACCACATCGCCGACTTACTTTGCTCCCCCACCTAGGTGACTACGATTCTATGCTGTTTAGCTGATTTTTCCACAGATTCCATCACCTGTGTGCAAAAGTGAGTTTTTATTTCTTTTACCCATGTTTTCACTGATTCTTGCTTCCACATTGATATGCCATCATATTATGTTGTCATTCATTTATCATTCTGTAGAAATTGATAAACTCCTCAAGGTTTTCAAGTTGACAAGTACAGAATGGCATGAGACTATTATTTTAACAAAAATAGTAATAAGTACAATTTTTAACAATTAGTATATAAACCTCCACGTTTATAAAAGGTACATACATGATAAAAGACTACTGTGGCTCATTGGATTATCTACTCCACCTTGCATCTTCAGCTCCATCACAAGAAAATTGTCTGCTAGGATGCGCCGTTACGCAGGAAACTGGAATATACTGCATAGAGGATTATTGCAGACTGGAAGACCTCGGAGAGGAATCCGACTGCATCTCATTGCATGTTCCACAGTCAGTCCTCTGGTGTTTATTAGATGTCTGCAACTGCAGAAACAGCATACCGATTGTAATGCATACTCATTGTAAGGGAAGTCCATATTACGATCCCCTGAAATTTTCACAGCAAGATGAATTCTTCATGAAAAGCCTAAGCCATTTTGCATGGTCTAATTTCGGCATTCCTCAGTGTCTGGCGATTTTGAGCAATGACAGGGAATACATCTATAAATCCTATGATTCATGCGAGGTAGCACATCATGATAAGTAAAGATAGCTGCGTTGTGTTGCACAATGAAGAAATGGGATGCCTGTATTGTCCAAATCATGGAAAAATCCATGTTCTTCCTGTTTCGGACGCCATTACATTGAAAGGATATCTTGATGAGTATTTCAATGGAAATTTAAGTAATGATGACTCCCTATGTCTGGAAGAATATCTGTCCTCCCTATTGAATGCCAATCCAGAGTTGCCTTTCAGAAACAGTCCAGGTCTAAACGGCATCGATTCCATCGACAAACTCGAAATACTGGTAGCAACAGACTGTAATCTACGTTGCAGATATTGTTATGCAAATGGAGGGTCTTACGGTAAGGACCGTATGCGACTTACTGCAGAAATGGCTATTCGCTACTTGGAAGCACTATTTCCAAAGCCATATCGTTCTGTAAGGATAATCGAATTCTTTGGAGGAGAACCTACATTATGTCCCGATACAATTGAAGCCGTATGCTGTTATTTCAAGAATCTATATACAAGGAAAATCATTGATACCATGCCTCAATTCCTTATGGTATCGAATTGTACGCTAATCGATGGACATATGGCTAAAATCATATCGGAATATAAGATTGGCGTTACGATGAGCATTGACGGACCAAAGGACATCAACGATCTCTTGAGAATCGATATCAAAGGAAACGGTACATTCGATCTTATACGCAAGGGTGTAGACAACCTGAAGGCGGCAGGAACGACACCAATCATGATCGAAGCAACATACACAGAACTGCACAAGCAGCTTAGATATTCAAAAGAATCCATAAAAGCATATTTGAGAAAGGAATTCGATGTTGTAGATGTCATGGTTGCGGACTGTGATGAAGGTGGTGACGAGACTCTTGTCGTCAGAAATGGAAACTCCAAGCTGGAAAATGAAACTTCTCCACTACAAGGCAATATAGTGCATACATATACACATTTGAAGCGTAAATACATATCTCCTTATGGTTGTACTGTCGGGATTTCCTCTTTTGCATTACTGCCTAATGGAGATATATACCCATGTCATTTCTTCATCTATCACCCTGAATACAGGATGGCTCTGTTTGATGGAAGCAAATTTGATTTTTCGGAATATCCTACTATACGCGACAAGTTTGAATCTATAAGCATGAGACATAGGTCCGAATGTAGTGAATGTTGGGCTAAACCGGTATGCTTTTCCTGCTCTGCGCTTGCATTATTGGAAAACAATAGAGAGCTGAAAGAAGAAGAATGCAATCTGAGAAGAAAAATTGAAGAACAGATGATATTGAAATGTGTAAGAACATGCTATGCAGAAAAGCATGGCAGATAATTGAATATTTTCCAACATAGGAGGTTTTTATGTTGAAGGATTTGATTTCAAAAGAACTTGAAGTACTGGATATCGATTCTTTGGAACTCGATGGGCTTGTGGATTTGTTGGCAGGAGCAGCCGGTGTAGGATGCAGGGATGCAAGCTGTGCAGGCTCTTGTGAGTCCAATCTGTAATTAACGCGGGGAAGGGTCTCTTCTTTGAGACCCTTTCAATCTCATCGACTACCAATATTTCACTATAACGAAAATCTTTCAAGAATCATAATTGTGTACATAATTTGAAATAAGGAAAACACTATTCAAGGAGGTATAAACGTGCTTGCCAAAGACATGCTGTCTCAGAAAGAGAAGAGATATCTTGCATTCACCTGTATTCTCTACGCTCTCAGTTCCATCTTCCTTGCATACAGGACGTATGTGACTGCTTCCATAATATCCGCTGCAGAATCCGGAAATATGAGATCTGTGGTCTACACCTCTCTTTACGCCCTTCTTCTATTCCTGCTGGATCTTATACTAGATGTCATTACAACCAGAGTAAGAGTGGAAGGCCTTCTCAGAGGAGAGCTGAAAGTCAAGAAGGATATCATGAGGAACATTCTCAGGAGACCTGTAAGTTCTTTCAGGAGAAAGGATGATGCGTACTGGATGAATCTTCTTTCCGGAGATGTCGATACATGGAAGAACAGTGTCCTGTCACCTCTCCCATTCATAGTATATTCAGTATTCACCCTCCTGTCCGTTTCAGTTGTTCTTTTCACTCTTTCGCCATGGATGCTGCTTGTTGGACTGATTCTCACAATCATTCCACTATTCCTGATGCAACCTCTAGCGTCCCTGCAGGCTAAGCTCAGGAAAAAGCTATCAGATGCAAATGAATCCTATACAGAAGCTTTGAAGGAGAGCGCGTCAGGCTATGAAACAGTAAGAATGATGTGCTCGGAAGAAGAGGCGTTCGGGAGATTTGAAGAAGAAGCGGAAAAGAGAGGAAGGACATGGGCAAGAGCATCATTCATATTCAATCTTTCGAATGAAGTCTTCATGCAGCTGGCAGGGCTGTCCCATATAATCTGTCTTACAGCAGGTGGAATACTGGTAATTACAGGTAACCTATCTCTTGCCATGCTATATGCAGCAAGTTCCTATTTCTCACAGCTGTCAAATCAGGCAAACAATCTTGTTGATAGCATTGTTTCACTCAAGAGTACCTCTGTCATCTCTGAAAAACTCCAGTCTGAGACTGCACATCCTGTACCTTCCGATATGGGGCTATCCCGAAAATATGACCTGGAATTCCGACATGTCTCTTTCTCCTTTGGCGAGAGGAAGGTCATAAATGATTTCTCCTATCATTTCAGAAAGGGTGGACTCTATGCAATAACAGGAGAGAGCGGAAGTGGAAAGAGTACACTTATGCATCTTATAATGAAGTGGTTCGATGAATACGAAGGGGCGATATTGCTTGAAGACCATGACCTGAAGAAGCTTTCCGAAAAGGACATCTATTCTTCAGTAGGTGTGGTTGAACAGAGGGCTCAGATATTCAACGCAAGCTTCCTGGACAACATAACCATGTTCCGTAAGGATTTCGATGCTGAAAGCGTTGAGTACAGGAGGGTACTTGAGGACCTGAATCTCGACGCAGTCGAAAGAATGGCAGGAATTTCTCCTCTTGGGGATTTCGGCGAAAAGCTGAGCGGTGGAGAGAGACAGAGGATTTCAATTGCAAGGACCATGCTGCATAAGCCATCCATACTCATCCTGGATGAACCGACGACAGGTCTCGATCCTGAAAATACAAGACTCATAAATGACTTCATCACTAGACATACCGAACTGACACGCATAGTCATAACCCATGATCAGTCAGAAGAGAATCTTTCAAGATTCGATGCCGTATTGAAAGTTGCTGATGGTGAAGTTCATGAATTATCATGAATATGAACAGATAAGGAATCATGCTTATGAAGGATGCATACCTATTCAATGAAAGTTTTGAAATCTATTCTGAGAGGCTTCTAGTCAGCTTCAGGGATGAGTCAGGACTTATCACTTCTTTGATCCAGTCTGCTCTTGAGACCCCTTCAAGTCAGCATTCTGGATGGGGACTTGCAACTCTTGAAGACGGTGCAATCATCTTAAGGGAGAGCTCTCTGCTTGAAGACTCTGTCTTTTCAGGATTTCCAGTCTTTGCAGACATAGAGCTTCCAGATGGATTCTCCATTCCACTCTTCATGCATTCAATCGATGTAGAAATGAGTGACAATGAAAGGAAGAGCATCAAGAAAAAGGATAATGCCTTCATTCATGATTTCATGTACAGCGCCAAGGATAAGGGAATCAATCATGCCGTATTCCTGACAACAGATGGAATACGTACTGTAATAAGTCTCCATGCATGTTATAGTTCCTTCCTTGCATCAAGAACAGGGATCTGGCCATTTCATAGAGCATAGGTAGCTGAGTAGACTTCGTCGAATCCGATGAAGATCAGGTATTGCAGGCTTTGTACAGAATCCAGCCTACAAACTATCGGAAATGGTCAGACTTGCGAGAAATATGACGTAAAAGTGATGAACCGTCATGTCTTTGACTGCTGCTACACAAAATACATCACATTCTGGTTCGTACGTACAAGATGTACCACGTTCCCTGCAAGGCAGGTCTGTGACGACCTGGACAGCAAATCAAGACTTATCAAGCCTTTCCTTCTGGATGTTCTCTGCGTAGGTTCCAGGTGTTATTCCCATGATCCTCGAGAATGCCTTGATGAAGGTGGTAGATGAGAGGAAGCCCACCTCTTCAGAGAGGTCCTGGATCTTCATCCTCGGATTCTCCTCGAGCTTCCTGCAGGCCTTCTCCACCCTCAGCTGATTCAGGTAGTTCTTGAACGTATCGTTCGAGAGCTTCTTGAAAAGCGCCGAGCAGTACTTCGGTGTAAGGTTGAACTCGTTGGAGAGGTCGATGAGCATCAGGTTCTCCATGTAATGGTTGTTGATGTATGTGATCATCTCGTTGAGCATGAAGTCGTCTTCATGTGTATTTGCAATCTTCCTTCTAGTAAGTATCTCAGATAGGATTCCCCTCACTGCAATGAGTACCCTCTCGACATTCCTGTCGTTGTAGAGAGCCTCGAAGTCGATTGAATGTCCAAGAAGGGACTCAGGTGTCTCCTTGAATTCCTGGAATACCCTTATGACCGTACCAATCATTGCGAAGGCGAACCTGCTTGCATCCTTCTGGTTTACCTTGTGGTCTGTTCCAAGGTTCCTGAGAAGTACATCGTCATATAGCTTCAGTGCAGAATCCTTGTCGGAAACCATTGCGTTTACAAGCATCCTCTCATCCGAGAGGCTGTACTTCACATGGTCCTTCTCATCAGGGAAGTCCTTTTCAGTGAGGATCGACCTGTTCTTGATCCTGTACCTGTAGAGCAGCAGTTCCTCAGCTGTTGCAAAGGAAGCAGGAAGTGTCTGGTATCCCCTGCCTGTACGGGCAATCGAGAACCTTACCTCATCCATCCCATCAAGATGGAAATTCAGCGACTGCAATGTCGTATAGAGGACATTGTAGGACTCACTCTCATCCTCGCTCTTGTATATATAGGCATTATGGGTCCTGTTCACGCGGATGGAATGGAGGTGATGGATCTCCTTGAGCACATTGTCGATCTTCGAGAAGATCTGCTCCGGTTTCTCGCACTCCTCTGTTACGGATGCATATGCAAGTGTGAAATAGCTTGTCCTGTCGTCATCTGTAGGAAGTTCGGACTCGACACCACGGATGAAGCTCCTGTATTTCTGCTGTTCCTTGAGCTCGTTATGTGCAGATACCGCCTTGTCCAGCTCCTCGTGGAGGGTATTTATCTTCTTACAGCTATCTATGATTATTCCGAACTCATCTATCTTGCCTGCACTCTCATCTTCAGGAGAGAGTATCGAGAGGGCCTCGTCTACAGGCTTGTAGAGATTCTCCTTGAGCTTGATTGAAATGACGTATACAAGGCCTGCAAGCACTATGAGTGTCGCAATCATGGTAAGCCAGAGCGTAATTGAGACACTGTCCCTGCTTGAAAGGAAGATATAGGCATCCGATAGAGGTATCTTCAGGGATATCAGGGAATACTGACCGTACTGCAGGATCTCCTCGTTCGAGAAATCGCGGGCGAGGAACTCCTCGTCGATATTCCTGATGGTCATGTCAGGTGAATATACATCCCCTGTCCTCATGTCATAGAGGGATATCATGATATTGTCGTCCTCATAGCTGTCCAGATGGGCAATCGGCATATATACATATACAAGTACGTCGCCAAACCAGGTATCGCGCTCCCTTACGACGACTATATCCTCTATCCTTCCATCGTCACTGGACTTGACGATGATGCCGGAGGATCCATCTAGGCTGTCAAGGTCCTCAAGACCGAGCTCCCGGGCAAAGTAACGCTTCGGGAAACAGCCGTTTGCCGTTATTATCGCAGCATCCTTCTCCTTACGGGACAGTCCTATCATATATCTGGAGTTGCTGAAGAGCGGAGAATTGTCCTGGATCAGACGCTGCAGGTTCACCTGCCCCTTGAAATACCGGGGAGAACCGAATGGAGCATCGATATAGTCAGCGAGCTCGTCTGTTATGAGAAACTCGTAGACAGAGTCCAGTATCTGCATGGAAGTATCATTCAAGATCCTCTTTCTCTCTTCAAGCTGTGTCTGCAGGACATGCTCCCTTGCAGTCACAAGGTTGTCCACAAACGCGATTTCCATCAATACAAGGCAAAGAAAAAGAGCCATCGCAATAAAAGCAAAGTTCTTAGATATCCTTGAATAGTACTCCCTTTTGTCCTTCATGTTGTATATTATATACGTCAATTACGATTTTTCCAACAATCATCGTCATATTTCTTGAATTATGGAATTCCGACTATCAACAGAAAACGAACGATTTACATATCATCCGATAGCCTAGAGACTATATCCATAACGATTTATAGGTGAATCCATGAAAAAAAACAAGAAACTCTTAAGCGACAGGAAAAGCATCTTTTCCTGCTGGCAGCTCTACGTGCTGCTTCTTCCAGGCCTTCTTTGGTATCTGATGTTCGCATACAGACCAATGCTTGGCTTGAGAATGGCTTTCTACGACTACAACGTATTCCGCGGCTTCAGCGGCTCTGAGTTTGTAGGTCTGGAAAACTTCAGGACCTATGTAATGGGACCGGACTTCTGGAGAACAATCAAGAACACACTCATGATTGCAGTCTGGCAGATGCTGATCTGCTTCCCATTCCCAATCATCCTCGCCATCATGATTACAGAAATGAGATCCAAGGCAATCTCGAAGACAGTACAGACTGTCACATTCCTTCCTCACTTCATCTCCACAGTAGTTGTCTGTGGTATGGTAATCTCCTTCCTTTCCCCTTCAACAGGTATCATCAACAAGATCATCGAGCTCTTCGGAGGCGAAGCCAAGTACTTCATGGTACATCCACAGTACTTCAGGCCTGTATATACAATGATGACACTCTGGCAGACAGCCGGATTCAATGCCATCGTATATATTGCAGCTCTCATGGGCATCGACCCTCAGCTCTACGAGGCAGCAGTTGTCGACGGTGCAGGCAGGTTCAGGAGAATCTGGAACATCACAATCCCATCGATCATCCCAACAGTTGTAACAATGTTCATCATGAACATCGGTAAGATGGTCAAGGTAGGATATGAGTCGATCCTCCTTCTATACCAGCCATCCACATACCCAACAGCAGACGTAATCTCCACATACTCATACCGTGTAGGTATCCAGTCCGGTGACTACGGTGTAGCTACAGCTGCAGGACTCTTCGAGGCTATCGTAGCACTCATTCTCGTAGTATCTGCAAACAAGGTAAGCAAGAAGCTTACTGAGACAACACTTTGGTAAGGAGGAAAGAATAGAATGGCTAGACTAAAGAAAAGTTCCTCCATGTCAGGAGCAAAGATCCAGGGTAACGGAGAGAGAGTATTCGACATCTGCCTGAACATCATCGGTGTTCTGCTCATCATCCTCTGCCTCTACCCTATCTACTACGTAGTAATCGCATCCATCTCACGCCCACTCTACGTCGAGAACGGTTCTGTAATGCTTCTTCCTCAGAAGATCACATTCGAGGCCTACAAGGAGGCTGCAAAGCTCCCTTACCTCTGGTCTTCCCTCGGAAACAGCTTCTTCTACACAATCGGCGGTGTCGTTGTAAACATGTTCTTCTCATGCACAATCGCATACGCACTCTCGAAGCCTAGACTCAAGGGCAGAAAGGTATTCACTCTCATGGCTGTATTCACAATGTGGTTCTCAGCAGGTATCATTCCTCTGTACATGACATTCCGTGACTACTCATTGATCAACACAAGGACAGCGATCCTCTTCGGATTCGCCCTCAACACCTACAACATGATCATCATGAAGAGCTTCTTCGAGCAGGTTCCAGCTTCCCTGGAGGAGGCAGCATTCATCGACGGTGCCAACGACTTCAGGATCTTCGGACAGATCTACCTACCACTTTCAAAGCCATCCATGGCAACAGTAGGTCTCTTCTACGCCGTAAACAGATGGAACAGCTACTTCTGGGCAATGAACCTTCTCACAGACGATACAAAGCTTCCACTCCAGGTTCTCCTGAAGAAGCTCATCGTAGACAAGAGCGCATCCGAGATGGAAGCAGCCATCATCACTGCAAATTCCCTCTGGAGCCCAACAACAAGAATCTACGCCCTGATCGTACTTGCAATCATTCCTATGCTCATCGCATACCCATTTGTACAGAAGTACTTCAAGGCAGGTCTCACAGTAGGAGCTAACAAGGGTTGATCCAGCCCTTGTTGGAAAAATAGAAATCGAACAAACTAAAAGGAGTTCATGAAAAAAATGAAAAAGAGAAATATCATCATCGTACTTGCTCTTGCCATCGTACTAGTGATGACCGGTTGCTCCAAGTCAGATTCAGGCGCAAAGGCAACTGCAGCAAAGGGTGCACAGCCAACACTCAACGCAGATGGTTCATTCCATCTTCCAATTGTCGACAAGCCAACAACTTTCACAATCTTCTCAACTCTCAACAACATGCCTTTCAATTCCGAATGGCCTGTATGGAAGGAGATCGAGGCAAAGACAAACATCAGACTCGAGAGCAACATCTCCCAGTCCAACTCAAACGAGAACGAGGCATTCAACCTCATGCTTTCCTCCAACAACCTTGCTGACATCATCTGCTACTCAAAGGTAGCTGACGTCGAGAAGCTCGGTCAGGACGGCGGTATGCTCGCACTCAACGACCTCATCGACGAGTACGCACCACACATCAAGGCATACATGGATTCACACCCAACATTCAAGCAGTTCGCAACATCCCTTGATGGCAACATCTACTTCATTCCAAAGGACCAGACAACAAAGTCCTGCGAATACTGGTGGATCCGTGCAGACTGGCTCGAGAAGCTCGACCTCGAGGTTCCTACAAATGTAGACGAGCTCTATGAGGTTCTCACAGCATTCAGGAACAACGACCCTAACGGCAACGGCCTCAAGGACGAGATCGGTATCTTCGACAGGGCTGGATGGAAGATGCCTGACGAATACCTCTACCTCTGGGATAGCTCAACTCAGTTCTACTTCAGGGATGGCAAGGCAGTATTCGAGCCAATGACAGAGAACTACAAGTATGCAGTCTCCCAGTTCGCAAAGTGGTACAGGGAAGGACTTGTTGACCCTGAGATCTTCACACGTGGTCCAAAGTCAAGGGATATCCTCTACTCTGCAGACAACGGTGGCTTCACACATGACTGGGTTTCAACATCCACATACAACGACACAATCTCAATCCCAGGATTCGAGGTAATGGCAATCTCTCCAGTAGCTGACCAGAACGGCAATGTCAAGGAAAGGACACTCAGAGCTCCTGCAATGGGTTGGGGAATCTCCTCTTCCTGCAAGGATCCAGTAGCAGTCATCAAGCTCATGGACTTCATGTTCACAGAGGAAGGAAGCGACTACATGAACTGGGGTATCGAGGGAACATCCTACGAGGTAATGGCTGACGGCAGCAAGAGATTCATGACAGAGAACTGCGGAGACCTTCCTCCAGTAGGATTCATGAGACAGCTCGGTTCCATCTACAGAGTCGGATTCTCACAGACAGGTGCATACGAGGCAGCTACAAGAAACGAGTCTGGAAACTACGCAGTCGACCTCTACGAGTCCCACCCAGAGTGGTATGCTGAAGTATCTGAGCTTCCTCCATACTCCGACGGTCTCATGGACCTCAAGATCTTCCCTGAGGATCTCGGAAGATACAAGAAGATCATGAACTCCATCGATCCTTACGTAAAGGAGAAGTTCCAGAGCTGGATCCTCGGTACATCTTCACTCGAGGCTGACTACGATGGATTCATCGCAGAGCTCAAGAAGAGAGGCATCGACGAGGCAACAGCTATCGTACAGAAGGCTTACGACAGATTCCTGGAGTCAAAGTAGAAACTCTTCAGTACAGATATTGCATATTCCGGGGCAATGCCCCGGTTTATGCATCTTTTAAGGATATGAGAAAATGAAAGAAAACAAGAAGAACCTAGTCTATATCTTCGCCGATCAGTGGAGATACCACGCAATCGGATGTACAGGAGAAGACAGCGTCAGGACACCAAACATGGATGAATTCGCTTCCGGTGCCTTGTCCGGTACAAATGCAATTTCCAGCTACCCACTCTGCTCTCCACATAGGGCAGCACTGATGACAGGAAAGCATCCACTCTCCTGTGGTTTCTGGACAAACTGCAAGATAGGCCTGCAGGAGAAGATCATGCTCTCTCCTCAGGAAGTATGTCTACAGGACGTACTGCACGACAATGGTTATGAGAATGCCTACATCGGAAAGTGGCATCTCGACGCTTCCCAGATGAACTATCACAGGAAGCCAAATTCAGGTGCTGTGAACTGGGACTGCTATACTCCACCTGGAGAGAGAAGGCACAATATCGACTACTGGTATTCATACGGTGCAATGGATGAACACCTGAAGCCACATTACTGGCATGACACAGACGAGATGATCGTCTCTCCAAAGTGGTCCCCAGAGCACGAGACAGATGTATTCCTGGATTACATGGAGAACCACAGGGACAAGTCAAGGCCTTTTGCCGCAATGATCTCCTGGAACCCACCTCACCCACCATATGACCAGGTACCTCAGAAGTACCTCGATAGGATCGGCGACCCTGTATTCAGGGAAAACGTTCCAGAGGAATGGAGGGAGGATCCTGAATTCATCCAGAAGTGGAGAGAGTACTATGCAGCTGTAGAAGGACTTGACGAGCAGTTCGGAAGGATCCTGCAGTACCTCAAGGACAACAACCTTGAGGATGACACGATCGTTGTCCTTTCAGCCGACCACGGAGACTGCATGGGCTCACACGGTGTATACGGAAAGAACATCTGGTGGGAAGAATCCATCAGGATACCTTTCTATATCAGGGGCAAGGGACTCAGGACAGGTAAGTACGATGGACTATTTGCATCTGAAGACCACATGCCTACAATGCTCGAGCTTCTCGGATGCGAGATTCCTGATACTGTAGAGGGCGTAAGCCACGCTGAGAACTTCAGGTCAGAGGATGCTGAAGAGGTAAGGGACCATGTATATCTCTGCATGCTTCCAGGCATGCCTAACCTTGTCGATGCTTTCAAGGTAAAGGGACTGGACAACAAGTGCTACGGATGGCGTGGAATCAGGGACAGCAGATACACATACCTCGTACACAACGGAACAGAACCGGGAATCGACCAGTTCAGGCTGCTCTTCGACAACGTCGAGGATCCATATCAGATGAATGCAATCCCTCTGACAAGGGATGATGAGAGAGCAAGGCATTACGACGATCTCATCAGGAAGCACAAGGCAGAACTTCTCGATCCATTCCTATTGGACAGATGACAGGAGATGAAATGAACGAACTCAAGAAGAAGATGAACATGCTGCTCATAGTTGTCGACCAGCTTGCATGGAAGAAGCTGAACAACTACGGAGGAAAGAGCAACACACCAAACATAGACAGCATTGCAGAGAATGGAGTTGCAATGGATGCATGCTACTGCCCATACCCACTCTGTCAGCCATCCCGCGCTGCATTCTGGACAGGAATGGACAGCCACCGCAATCAGGTATGGTCAAACGGAAGGAACTGGCAGATCACTGAAGTCGACGAGACATTCCCATGCCTTGGAGAGACCTTCAGGAATGCAGGCTACAAGACTATGCACTTCGGCAAGAGACATGACGGAGGAGCTCTCAGGGGATTCGAATGCTCAGAGGAGCTATTGAAGGAGATTCCGGACGAGAACCCTGCATTTCCTTTCAACTTCGACACTTACGCAGATGCATATACAGTGGACAGGGCAAGGGAGTTCCTCGAGTCCTATGATTTCGAGAAGCCTCTCTTCATGGCTCTCGACATAATCAACCCACATAACATCTGTGGATATATCGGCAAGAACAAGGGAGTCCACGAGAACGCAGAAGGAACAGGGGATGTGGATACACTTCCAGAGCTTCCCGAGAACTTCTACTGCGAGGATCTCAGGAACAGGCCACTTCCAGTGCAGTATCTCTGCTGCTCCCATGTCAGGCAGTCCCAGACTGTCGGCTGGACAGAGGATAACTTCAGGGGATACCTTGCAGCATACGACTACTACCTGTCTGTTGCAGACAGGCATATCGGCGAGGTAATCGAGGCACTCAGGAAGACAGGGGAACTCGACAATACGATGATCGTCTTCTGGTCCGACCACGGAGACAACATGACAAGCCGCCAGTCCGTCACGAAGCAGGTAACGATGTACGAGGAAGTCACAAGAGTACCGCTTATCTTCTCGGGAGCCGGAGTAACCCCTAGAAAGGAAACCGTAAAGGGTCTATGCTCACTACTCGATATCTACCCTACCCTCTGCTCGATTGCAGGAATCGAAGCTCCTGAGGGACTGGACGGCAAGGACATATCTGAAGTGATCACAACAGGAAAGCTTCCCGAGAGAAGATATGTAACTTCCGAGTGGTTCACGGAATGGGGCTACACGATCTCCCCAGGACGCATGGTCAGGACCGAGAGATACAAGTACATCCACTACCTCGAGGGAAACGGTGAGGAGCTCTACGACCTCGAGAAGGATCCGCACGAGATGAAGAATGTCGCAGCAGACCCTTCCTATGTAGATGTCCTCCAGGAAGCAAGGGATATCATGAAGACAAGGATAGAGGAATCCGACGACCCTTACTACTCGCTTGAGGTGAAGGCAGACAGACGTTGGAGAAGCCACGAGATTGGATATCAGAACCATAGGGGAATCACAGCCCCAGAGTACAAGGAGGACTGACAATGGCTAGACAGTTCATCATGTTGATGACAGATACTACAAGAAAAGACATGCTCGGCTGCTACGGCGACGAGAGAATGAAGACACCTAACCTCGACAAGCTTGCTGAAGAGGGACTCAGGTTCGACAATGCATACACAACACAGCCTGTATGCGGACCTGCAAGAAGTGGACTCTTCACAGGTACATTCCCTCACACAAACGGTGTTACAACAAACTGTGTTCCACTTGGACTCAACGTGAAGACAATCGGCCAGAGACTTACAGACAACGGAGTCAAGGCTGCATACATCGGCAAGTGGCATCTCGATGGTGGTGACTACTTTGGACTTGGTCAGTGCCCAGAGGGTTGGGACCCTGAATATTGGTTCGACATGCACAACTACCTAGAAGAGATGACAGACGAGGAGAGAATGGCAAGCCGCCAGTCATCTTCTGCCTTCGAGAACGGTGGATGGCCAGAGGAGATGTGCTACGCCCACAGGTCTGCAGACAAGGCACTCGACTATATCCAGAAGCATAAGGATGATGATTTCTTCCTGGTCCTTTCCTTCGACGAGCCTCATGGTCCATGCCTCTGCCCTACTCCATTCAACACGATGTACAAGGATTTCCACTTCGAGGATGATGCAGTATTCCACGAGGACTTCGAGGGTAAGCCTCTCATGCAGAGACTCTGGTCTGGAGCTGATGCCGACAAGGATCCATCTGCATTCTGCCAGGCTTCCGACAGCCTTTCACTCTTCCTCGGCTGCAACAGCTACGCCGACTACGAGTTCGGAAGGGTAATCGACCTCATCGACGATGTATGCCCAGATGCAACTGTAATGTTCACATCCGATCATGGCGACATGCTCGGTGCTCATAGGCTCCAGGGCAAGAACGCTGCATTCTACAAGGAGATCACAAACATCCCATTCATCATCCGTGATGGAAAGAACAGCCAGAAGGGCGTTGTAGATTTCCCTACAAGCCATATCGACGTCGCTCCAACAGTACTCGAGTTCTTCGGAATCCCGGTTCCAAAGCTGCTTGAGGGTAAGTCGATGATGCCAACCCTGAAGGATCCATCGGTCAAGACAAACGACTATGTATTCACAGAGTTCACAAGATACGAGGTAGACCATGATGGATTCGGCGGTCTGCAGATGATGAGGGCATGCACAGACGGAAGATACAAGCTCACGATCAACTTCACAGATACAGACGAACTCTATGACCTTGAAAGCGATCCAGCTGAGAGGAAGAATCTCATCAATGACCCAGCATATGCTGAGATCAGGGACAGGATGCATGACGAGATCCTCGAGCACATGAACGATACAAGAGACCTCTATCGCGGCTACCAGTGGTACTGCAGACCTTGGAGAAAGGATGCAATCGCACGCTGGCAGAACGATGGATGCACACGTCAGAGAGAGAACGAGGAGTACGAGCCACGCCAGTGGGACTACGATACAGGTCTTCCAATGAAGGAAGCAATACGCGGCAAGAAGCTCTACGACGTAAAGAACTGATGATTCCCATAATCCCCAGTCAGGTCAAAGTCTGAAGGGGAATGTGTTCTCAATCAATACCTACCTGAGGAAGGATTGCATGCCTGCATTCCTTCCTCTTTCCATATCATATCAGGAAGCATTGTCATTCTTTGCAGTGTATCGCTTTATGAGAAAAAAGTAATTTCCCAGAGATTGCTCTAAATGGTAGTATCAACATAGCAGGAAAGGCTATCAACCGTTGGTTATAGTGGCTTTGGTCATACTGGATATACCTTTTCCCAAAGAAGTTTCCCAACAATCCAATATGATGAATAAGCAAGTGGAAGCAATGGATAGTCCGGTTGATTCCTCCTTGAATGAACTTCTCTATTCCATGCTTCCCCTGCTGTTATTCTTCAGATCTTCCAATACTCAGGCTGGATGATAATCAACCGCCATCCCACTACTCCACTCAATCCATGCAAGATACTCAAGGCCCAATTGCCCGTGTCGCTCTTCATCTTTCCATGGCTACTGGTGATGAAATGCATCATCCTCGAAGAGGAACCTCTATAATCCGATAAACCACAAACACTACACATTCAGGACAATACAACCTTTTGATTCTATCGCGCGTACGCGCTATAGTATTCCATAGCAAAGACATCAAGAGGAAATATCAATGGAAAAAGAAGAACTTGAAAGCAGGGAAGAGGAACCTGCAGTCTCTGTAGAGGATACAGAGGAGACATCTTCCTGGGAAACCATCACAGAGGATGATGAGAGATATATCGAGGAGATGGAGGCAAGGGACCTCGTCGCAGCTGAAAGCGAGCCTGCAATCGAAACAGGGAATGCAGGGAGCCAAGCTGAAGAGGAGAAAAGGGACCTAGGACCTGAGCTTGGAATGAAGTTCCATGCATTCTGGGTTTCATTCGGATTGCCGCTTACCTTGATGTGGGCAGGTCTCGATGCCTTCATGGCTGTAATTGCACTCTTCCAGGGGAACGGTGGTGCAATTGCCAACGTACTCATAAGAGGCGCTGTGGTATTCTTCGGCATCCCGGCAATCAAGGGACTCAGGAAATTCACAAGGATCTCATTCATCAAGCACTCAACCCTCTGCTTCTATTCGATCGCAGTGAAGGTCGTGAACCTTGTAATGGTAGTATTGAACGTTGCGGCAGCTCCGCAGTATGTTGCCAACATCTGGGCAGAGAACGGAGCAGAGTTCGCTTCCCAGGGAATAACAGAGGCAATGCTTCTTGGAGACCTCAACCTGCAGTTCATCGTAACAGCTGGAATCAACATCGTAACCTTGGTGTTCTGGTTCCTTCTGTACCGCTACTACAAGAAGAGAAGAAAGTACTTTACATATAAGTGAAATCATCGACAGGGCCTCGGAGACGAGGCCTTTCAACTCTCCAGAAGTTTCCGCTTCTGCCCCCTTCTTTCTGCGCAGGACTGCTGTTATAATCTATATCCATGATACAGGATCTTCTCTTGGACAAGGTACTTACCGTTTCAGAACTGGACGCTCTCATCTCGAAGAGCCTCAAGGAGCTCTTCTATGCGCTCTCAGTCGAAGGTGAAGTAACCAATTTCCGCAAGACCGGTTCAGCCGGACACTGGTATTTCTCATTGAAGGACAGGAATGGAGCCATCATCAACTGTACATGCTTCAGGAACCGCAACTGGAACCTGAAGGCTCCACAGAATGGAGATGTCGTGGTTGCTACGGGTAGGCTTTCCTTCTGGGACAAGGGCGGCTCGCTGACCTTCAATTGCGATACGCTAAAGCTCAAGGGCGAAGGCGACATCAAGGCTCTCATAGAGGCTCGCAGGAGAAAATACGAAGAGCTTGGATACTTCGACCCAAGGATCAAGAAACCACTGCCTGAACATGTCGAGACGATTGGAGTCGTCACTTCGGATACAGGCGCAGTAATCAAGGACATCATCAGGAACAGCAAGGCTGTCCCTGGAATCAACATCCTCATATTTCCATGTGCAGTACAGGGAGAGGGAGCTGAATTCTCCATTTCATCACGTATCCGTCAGGCAAACAACTTCTCCGCATGCGATGTGCTCATCGTAGGACGAGGTGGAGGATCGGAGGAGGACCTGCTTCCATATTCCTCAGAGGCTGTAATCGAGGCAATCCACGATTCCGTGATTCCAATCATCTCGGCAGTAGGACACGAGAATGACTGGCCTATTGCAGATTTCGTAGCAGACCACAGGGCATCTACCCCGACAGGTGCTGCAATGATGGCAACGGACAACGACCTGAGAAGAGTCGAGAGATTCAGGAACATCGAGAACGAGATGAAGCTCCTGATGCTCGAGAAGAGCCAGGATGCAGCAAGAAGGCTTTCAAGGATCAAGCTGTCATCCTCTGCAATCAACGAGAAGGTCGAGAAGGCCAAGGCAATCATCATGGAAGAGGAGAAGCTGAAGGACAGCCTTACATACAGGATCGACAATATCTTCCTATCCATCGACAACAGCAGGGAAACACAGGCAAGCCAGATCAGGAATCTCGTAAAGGAGAAGGAAGCGAAGCTCGAGCATGTGAATGCCCGCCTATCATCTGAGATGATTTCCCTCATAGGACGAAAGAAGGCTGAGATGAGGATTCAGATGAATGAACTCAGGGCATTGATGAGAGAGCGCCTGAATCTTGGAAAGAGCACTGTAGTTGCACTTACGAGAGAGACCGATGCACTCAATCCACTCGATATCCTATCCCGTGGATATGCAATAGTGAGAGATGGAAATGGAAAGGTAATAACCAAGGCATCAGAGATGCATACTGGGGATACTGTGAACATAAAGATGAAGGACGGCGAGAGAAAGGCCGAAATAAAGGAGAGAGCATAATGAGCTTTGAAACAGATTTGAAGAGACTTGAGGAAATAACAGCACTTCTCAAGAAGGAAGAGACAGGACTTGAGGAGGCAATCACTCTCTACGAGGAAGCAGGCAGACTCTCGAAGTCTCTCAACAAGACACTTACTTCCCTTCAGAGGAAGATCGAGAAGGTGACAACCGAAGACGAGTACGCACTCGAGAAGGAAGAGAAGAAGGAAGAGGATTACCTGGAAGGCTGAGTCAATAGCCATCTGAAACAGGAACGGAGCCCATATGGACTCCGTTCATTTATCTACAGTAATTGGATTTCTACATCCAGCAGGTCTCCAAGCCTTATCCTGAAGGCATGTAGGCCAAATTCCTCGTCTGGATCTGCGCCATAGAGGACATCGCCCCTTAGCGCCCTACCCGACCATGCCATATGGCATCTTACCTGATGTCTGAAACCCTTTCGAAGGCTCAGCACTGCATAGTCATCATGTACTTCATCGATTCGGGTTTCATAGAAGCCGGATGCTTCCTTCAACCTATACCTGTTGCCCAGTACCGGTCTTACAGCCTTCCTACCTTCCCCAAATGACCTGAAAGCAGACCTGATTACAGTTCCCTTCCTGAATGCATATGGATATTCCTCAAAGCCATCATTCCTTGCCTTGTTGCAGTAATACGCCCTGTAGTACTTGATGAACTTCCCCTCTTCCTGCAATTCCATTGCATTTCGAAATGCATTCTCATTACGTGCAAAGATTACAAGGCCCGATGTAAGCGTGTCGAGCCTATGAAGAGTAAGTCCTTCCCATGGATTGCGGCCATAAGGCTCGAGAACCTCGGGAAAATCCACAGACACTCTAGATAGAAGAGAGACTCCCTCCTGTCCCTTCAGTGGAACAGTTGGAAGTCCTGACTCCTTTACTGCAACGATGTAGTCATCGTCGATGTATGGATAATCACTGGTCATCGGAATTGGCGAAGATCCTGAGGAGGTACATGAAGATGTTTATCATGTCGAGATAGATTTCAAGTGCACCGATGATACCGATCTTCGTGAACTCCTCCCTTGTCATGTTGGATCCGAAAGCATCGTTCATTGCAAGGATCCTCTTTGTATCCCACGCTGTAAGACCTGTGAAGAGGACTACACCGACAACGGAGATCATGAGATCCATTGTGCTGGAACGGAAGAACATGTTCATGAATGTGCAGAAGATGAGTCCGAAGAGTCCCATTGAAAGATAGTTGCCCCAGCTTCTTACATCACGCTTGGTGAAAGCTGAGAAGAGTGTTGCTCCAAGGAACACTGAAGCTGCACCGATGAAGGCCTTCACGATGGTAGTACCAGTAAATACGATGAAGATGGAAGAGAGGGAGACACCTGTAAGTGCAGAATAGAACAGGAAGTGTCCGATAGCCTGCCTCTCAGTCATCGACTGAAGCTTCATCGAGAGATGAAGTGCAATGAAGACCTGTGCAATGGCGAGAGCCATTGTAACGAACATGTTGGAATAGAGAAGCCTGATCATCGTAGCGGAATGCGATACGAGATATGATGTCCCAGCTGTAAGAAGAAGGCCTGCAAAAAGCCACATATATACGCTTCTGAGAAGGGTATTCTCCCTTGCCCTGGTATTCTGAAGTACATTCAAATCATTCATAACCTAAAAACTCCTTGCAGTGAATATAACATCTACACACCTTAATTGCAAAGCTGGTCGTCATTTTTCACCCAATCCACACATAGAATACCCTCCAAGTCCATCATGGGAAGCTCTAAGAATTGAAAACTAAGCCATAAGCAAGTATATTGAAATTGTGTTAAAGAGAATTATCATAGCCATGATGGCAACATTGCTCATATTAACATCCTGTGCAACTACAGAGGATGAGGTTCCCATGACCGAGGAAGAACTCAGGATCCAGAGGGAGACGAGACTCGATGCCCTTGAATTGATTACAGGCGACACGATCGTAATGACAAGGACTCATCTTACATTTCCGGAGCAGGAGATCCGTAAGATGATTCCACAGTCGCTCCTGAAGTACAGCGAATACCTTCCACTCTACGACAGCCTGCTCTCTGCCTACCTCGATTCCCTGATCGATACAGCTGACAAGGCAGCCCAGGAAGCGCTTACGGTGCTTGAGAACATCATCGAGATCGACATAGAGGATCCCGAAATGTACATCTCCAGTCCAATCACACCACTCATAAGGGAAAGATACGAGCAGGATGTCGCAGATGCAGTTGGAAGATACGTAACCGAGAACTACGAAACCGAGATGGAGGCCTACAATGTACTCGAGCTCGAGTGCAAGATAATAAAGGCAAACTACAACAACCTAAACAGGCTCGGTGAGAACATAGAGCTTGGAGAGCCGGAACCTGTAGATGTGGATCTCTATACAGGCTACATAACCGAAAGGATATTCTCCACACTCCTGCAGTGTGAGACATACCTGAGGAACAAGCCACTCTCTGAAGTGGACAACCCTCTCTATTCTGTATTCTGGGAGTAATGCGATGTTGGATCTTTTTGAAAGCGCCAGGGAAGAATCGTCTGAGCCGCTTGCAGCCAGGATGAGACCGAGGAATCTCTCGGAATATATAGGACAGGAACATATACTTGGAAACGGAAGACTCCTGAGGCGTGCAATCCAGCTCGACCAGCTCTCTTCCGTAATATTCTATGGACCTCCGGGAACCGGCAAGACAACTCTTGCCCGTGTAATTGCAAATACCACCAAGAGCCATTTCTCGACGATGAACGCAGTCCTTGCAGGACTGAAGGATCTCGATGCCGAGATAAACGCCGCCAAGGAACGTAAGGACCTCTACGGCATCAAGACGATCCTCTTCATCGATGAAGTTCATAGATGGAACAAGAGGCAGCAGGATGCACTCCTGCCATGGGTCGAGAACGGTACGGTAATACTGATCGGTGCAACAACCGAGAATCCCTACTTCGAGGTAAATGCCGCGCTAGTATCCAGGTCCAGGATCTTCCAGCTGAAGAAGCTTACCGACGAGAACCTGATGGATGTTGCCAAGCAGGCAATTTCCGACAGGGAAAGGGGTTACGGAAACTGGATCGTAAGATTCGAGGATGGAGCACTGGAGCACCTCGTGAAGGTTGCATCCGGCGATGCCAGATCACTGTTGAATGCACTTCAGCTTGCAATAGAGACTACCCCTGACAGGTTTCCACCGAACTTCGGGGAAGAGATATACATCACAAGGGAGATTGCAGAGGAGTCCATCCAGCAGAAGGCTGTACTCTACGACAAGGAGGGAGACTACCACTTCGACGTGATCTCCGCCTTCATCAAGTCGCTGAGGGGATCAGACCCAGATGCATCCCTATATTGGCTTGCAAGAATGGTACAGGCTGGAGAGGATCCGAAGTTCATATTCAGGAGAATGCTGATCTCCGCATCCGAGGATGTAGGACTTGCCGACCCAAATGCAATAAGGGTCGTCGAATCCTGCGCAGCAGCATTTGACAGGATCGGTCTACCGGAAGGTAGATTCCATCTTGCTGAAGCTGCACTCTATCTTGCTACATGTCCAAAGAGCAATTCCACGATCTCGTTCTTCGATGCGCTTGCAGACGTCGAGAAGGAGAAGAACAGCGAGGTTCCGAACCATCTGAAGGATCCAGGAAGGGACAAGGAAGGATTCGGACATGGGGAGGGATATCTATATCCACACTCATACCGCGACCATTGGGTTTCCCAGCAGTACCTGCCAACAGGACTTCAGGGAAAGATCTACTACCGCCCAACGAGAATGGGATATGAAGACTCGATTAGAGACGAGGTACTCAGGAAGAGAGAGGCCCAGCTTGAGGCGGTTGTCGAGGATGAATGGGAGGAGAACCTCACCTACTCACCGGGAGACAAGAAGAGGAACATGTGGCTTGAACGTGCAACAGGCACTAGGAGCTCAACACTTCTCGAGCTTTCATCCAAGCTATATGACGGCCTCAAGATAAGACGCCACGACAATGTCCTCACGATGAATGCATCACACGGACTTCTGCTGTGGCCACTGATGAAGATGAATCCTGAAGGATATTCGGTTGCACAGTGCGAGAAGAAGGAACAGAAGGAGGTAATAGACCACTTTGCAGAGGAGCTCGATGAACTGACGCGCCCTCTTGTACTGGTATCCTCCCCTCTCGACCTATTCTCCATAATCGAGGATGACCTATACTTCAGGGTTATATCGGGAAGGAATGTACTTACACATTTCAAGAAGGCCGGAAAGATCCTGGATAACATAAGAAGGCATCTTGAGAAGGATGGAGCACTCATGCTCATCGAGGCTATCCCATCACTGAGTTCAAGACTATCCGACTTCGCATCGAGCGAGGAACTCAGGAATGCACTACTCGATGCTGAGAAGGAGATCTATGGAAAGAGGAACGAGATGGCATCCTGGGGCAGGAAGGAGCTTGAGAAGCTGATCTCCTCGAACTTCGAGAACCATACGATAAGCTACATCGAGAAATCAGAGAACAGGATCATGAGGGAGGAGATGCTCGATGCATGGTGGAGAAACTCCTACGGCAGGCATATGGATGAATCCATGAAGGAGAGCTTTGTTAGGGAGCTCAAGGACAGGAATGTCTCCTTCAAGAGTACATATGCACTGGTCAGGGCAGGAGACGGAAAGCTTCTTTCGATACACGAGAACCCAACCGAAGAGGAATGGGAAGACGTACACGAGAAGACACGCTGACATACCTTATATATATGGACAGAGATAGACCCATCCAGAATGTATTTCGGATGGGTCTTTCATTCAGGCAATCCTGATGTCTACGATTTCCTTCACGAACGGGGTGAGGAGCTCCTTCACCCTGTCTATGTCCTTTGTTGCGATCTTCACTGTGAGGATACGGTTCGAGAGGTCTGTTCCACTGAATGCACCGAAGGCGATGATATCGAGTCCTGCCTCTGCAATCACCTTGGATATCGAGGCAACCTTGCCAGCCTGTTCATCAACAACGAAGCTTACCCTTACTCCAAGGGACCTTGCTCCGAAGAGGTCGATCAGGATCTTGAAGAGGTCGCTCTTGGAGACGATGCCGACAAGTGCTCCGTTGTCATCTACAACAGGAAGGGATGATAGGTCATCGTCTGCCATCATTCTTGCAGCTTCCTCGACAGGGATGTTCCTGTTTACAGTAGTTACATTCTTGCTCATGATCTTGCGGACAGTGAGCTTGGAAAGCAGGTATGCCATCTCATGGATCGAAAGGCTGGATGCAGGAGAAGGAGATGCGTAGAGGATATCCTTCTCCGAGACGATGCCGATGAGATTCTTATCCTTGTCGAGAACCGGGAGCCTGTGGACCTTGTTCTTCTTCATCAGGTCCTTTGCCTCTGCAATGTTGGCATCGGGACCGATTGTAACCGGATTCCTGGTCATTCTATGTTCAATAGTCATGTAGATACCTCCTATATCAAGAATTCTAATCCATCTTGATGGAAAAGCAATATCGTCAGGAGCCCAGGTAGGCTGCCTTGACCCTTTCATTCACAAGAAGTTCAGAGGACCTGTCCTCGAGAACTATGGAACCTGTCTCCATTACATATCCATTCGTGGAATTGCGGAGTGCCATACGGGCATTCTGCTCAACGAGGAATACAGTTACGTTGTCCTCCTCGTTGATAAGCCTGATCTTCTGGAAGATGTCCATGACGATGAGTGGCGCAAGTCCAAGGCCTGGCTCATCGAGAAGCAGGATCTTCGGATTCATCATCAATGCTCTCGCAATTGCAAGCATCTGCTGCTCACCTCCCGAGAGATTCCGTGACTTCTGCTTCTTCCTGGCTCCGAGGATCGGGAAGAAATCGAACATCTCCTCCTTTCTCCTATCGATCAGGGCCTGGTCATCCACGAGAAATGCTCCCATGTCGAGATTCTCCTCGACAGTCATGTCGGCAAATACATGCCTTCCTTCAGGAACCAATGCGATTCCCATCTTGGCTATCTGGTCGGTAGTATGCTTCTGATGCCTTGCAGAGCATATTACCTCCCCGTTAAAGGTAATCTCGCCCGTCTTAAGAGGTTCGAGGTTCACGATGGCCTTGAGGAGCGTACTCTTTCCGGCACCGTTTGCCCCGATAAGACAGACGATATCACCCTCATTCACATGCATGGAGACGTTCTTCAGGGCCCTGATGTTGCCATAATCAACAGAGATGTCATTCAATGTCAGCAATTCACTCATCGTAGTCCTCCTCACGTCCAAGATATGCTTCGATTACCGCCTGGTTGTTCTTGATCTCCCCAGGCGTTCCCTCTCCGATCTTCATGCCGAATGAGAGGACCGTGATCTCGTCGCATATGTTCATTACAAGTTTCATATCGTGCTCGATAAGGACAACAGATACTCCCTTGTCCCTGATTCTCCTGATCGTATCCATCAGGTGGTCTGTTTCCTGTGGATTCATTCCTGCAGCAGGTTCATCGAGAAAGAGGAGCTTAGGCTCAGTTGCCATGGCTCTCGCTATCTCGAGCTCACGCTGGTTTCCATATGGAAGGTTCTTCGCATCCTCATATGCAAGGTCCTTGAGTCCAAAGAAGTCGAGGTATTCAAGAGCCTCCCCTACAATCCCCTTCTCCTCCTTCTCCATCGTGAAATAGCTCTTCAGGCTCTGGATGAACCTACCCTTATGCGGGTCCCCTACCTTGAAATGTCTTCCGATCATTACATTCTCGAGAACGGACATGTCCTTGAAGAGCCTGATGTTCTGGAATGTTCGGGCGATTCCAAGCCTGCAGATATCATGAGCGGACTTTCCCGTGATATCCTTCCCATCGAAGAATACCTTTCCCGATGTCGGGACATCGAGTCCTGTCATATTGTTGAATAGAGTTGTCTTTCCCGCACCGTTAGGACCGATCAGGCCTGTGATCATTCCCTCGTGTACATGGAAATCGACATCGTTCACTGCAATTACGCCACCGAAGGCCCTGGTGAGATGCTGTGTTTCAAGTAACATTTCAAGCCTCCTTCTTCCTGAGCCTGCTGCTCATCTTCCTCGACTTCCTCTTTCCATCGAAAGAGAACTTCTCCCTTCCAAGGATTCCCTGAGGTCTCCAGATCATCATCACTACGAGGATGAGACCGAAGAGGATCTGCTTGAACTGTGCAGGTATCACATTTGTCAGTCCTGTAAGCTGAGGGAAGTAGGAAATGAACTGGATGATGAAAGCTCCTACGATGCATGCGAAGAAGTTTCCCATTCCGCCAAGTACTACCATGCAGAGTACCATGATGGAAACCATGAATACAAAGGATCCTGGAGATACGCTGAGTGTGTACTCTACGAAGAAGGATCCAGCAAGTCCTGCAATCATCGCACCCATTACGAAAGCTATCACCTTATATGTAGTGACGTTGATTCCCATTGACTCGGCTGCAATCTCATCCTCCCTGATCGCTGTGAGAGCACGCCCCATGCGGGAACGGGCAAAGCGATGGTAGATGAAATAGAAGAGAGCCACGAAAACCCATACCAGGATGATGAATCCAATCTTCCTATATGGATTGACTGTGAATCCGAAGAACTCGATCATCGGAATGTTCTGGATTCCCATAGGTCCGTTGGTAAGGGAGTCCCAGTTATTGAGTACGTTCCTTACGATCTCACCGAAACCGAGAGTTGCGATAGCTAGATAATCACCCTTCAGCCTGAGTGTAGGAAGGCCGATCAGCAGTCCACAGAATCCTGCAATGACCATTGCAAGTGGAAGTGTCGCCCAGAATGAGAGACCGAACTTCGTCGTAAGGATTGCAGTGGTATATGCACCGAGAGCATAGAATCCAGCCTGGCAGAGAGAAAGCATTCCACCATAACCTGTGATCAGGTTCTGCCCGATGGCCATGAGGGCGTAGATGCCCGAATATATCAATATCAACAGAAAGAAACTCATCAGACCTTCTCCTTCTCGACCTTGCCGAGCAATCCCTCCGGTTTCAAAAGCAGGATGAGGATGAGGATGGCGAATGCGATTGTATCCCTGAATCCCTGAGGGATGCCAAGGACAGCAACTCCGAATGTCTCGAGAAGTCCAAGGAGGATTCCACCGAGCATTGCACCTGTGATATTTCCGATTCCGCCGGCAACTGCAGCAACGAAGGCCTTGAGGCCTGTCATTGTTCCAAGCGATGGATAGCACTTGTAGTCAAGTGCGATGAGCATTCCACCTACAGCTGCAAGAGCAGAGCCAATTGCGAAGGTAAGGGATATTACCCTGTTGACGTTTACACCCATGAGCTTTGCTGTATCCTGGTCGAGTGCTGTAGCTCTCATGGCCTTTCCCATCTTGGACCTGTCGACGAAGATCTTGAGGGCAAGCATCATAACGACGGATACGACAAGAATCAGTATCTGATGAGGTGTAATCGATACTCCACCGATGTGGAAGGGAGTATTGTCGAATGGATAGTCGAGCTTTCTCGACTGTGTTCCCCAAAGCCATGCAGCTCCATTGGAGAGGATGAAGGAAACACCGATTGCGCTGAGAAGAGGAGCAAGTCTTGTTGCCTTTCTCAGTGGCTTGTATGCAACCTTCTCGATTCCCATTCCTAGGAATGCGCAGAAGACTGCAGAGATTACCATTGCAAGCATGAATGCAATGAATGTCCAGGCTCCGAGATCGGCAGATCCCCGGAGGAATGTAAAGGCGAAAAGTCCAATGTAGGCTCCGACCATCAGGATGTCTCCGTGGGCGAAGTTGATGAACTTCAGTATTCCATAGACCATGGTGTAGCCAAGTGCAATCAGGGCATAGATTCCACCGAGCGTCAGACCATTGGTAAGATGCTGGAAAAACAAGGATATAGAACTCATACGATACCTCCAACCATACAAGGTCCCATGCCTCTTAAACCAGAAGACATCCCGTTGGGGATGTCTTCGTCCGTCTGCAGCTTGATTCCTTACAGGTCAATAGACCTTTACGAGCTTGCCGTTGTCATCAACGGAATAAGCTCCGAGGAATACAGGCTCCTGGTTGACAACCTCATAGATTCCCTGGTTTGCAACAAGGTCTCCGTTAGCAGCGAAGTTGATCTTTCCGGTTACACCGATGAAGTCCTTTGTATTTGCAATTGCATCGCGGACAGCCTTCCTGTCATCCCCTGCAACCTTGAGAGCCTCGAGGATGATGTTCGTTGCATCGTATGCATTGCATGCGAAGGAGTCTGGCTCCATACCGAACTTCTCTGTATATTCCCTGACGAAATCGTTGTATGCATCACTTGCCTCTACCTGGGTTGGAGCGATGTAGATTACACCGTTGGTGTAGTCGCCGGCGAGCTTGTAGATGTCAGGGTTGGAGAAACCGTCGCAGGAGAGGAATGGAACATCGAGTCCAACCTGGGAAGCCTGCTCAAGCTGCTGAGCCATCTCTACTGTATAGTTAGGAATGTAGACTGCCTCGATATCTGCTGCCTTGAGCTTTGTAAGCTGAGTCTTGAAGTCCTTGTCTCCAAGCTGTGCTGTCTCTACTGCAGTGATCTTGCCGCCGCAAGCTTCGAAGGAAGCCTTCATGCCTTCATATAGTCCCTGGGAATAGTCGTTCTTGATGTAGAGGACACCGATCTTCCTATAGCCAAGTACCTCGTAGAAGTAACGGCCTGCAACCTCTCCCTGGAGACCATCGGATACAACAGTCCTGAATACGTAGTCACCCATTGCAGTGATGTCCTTGTGTGTGGATGTAGGAGTGATCATAGGGATTCCCTCACTCTGGCATCTTGGACCGACTGCGAATGAGATACCTGTGAAGAGTGGTCCGATGAGTGCTGTGATCTTATCTGTAGATGAGAGCTTCTCTATTGCTGCAAGCCCCTTCTCCGTAGATCCCTCACTGTCCTCAAGGATGAGATTGACTGTCTTGCCGTTGATGCCGCCAGCTGCATTGCACTTCTCCACTGCAAGCTTTGCTGCGTTGCTGGTGAGGATACCGTAGTTGGCATTGTCTCCAGTCATACAGCCGATGAAGCCGATATTATAGCTGTCACTCTCGTTCCCCTTGCATCCAAACATTGTTGCAAGTACCAAAAGCCCCACAAGGAACATGTTGAAATACTTTCTCCCCTTCATGTTCATTACCTCCATTTGCTACCGTTTTGAAACGATATGATTGCATTTATACACAAGTTTGTATAAATATGCAATGAATATTCTTCAATAAAATGTAAAATTGTCCTAAAAGTTAAATAAAGGATGAAAATCTAGAATATGCCGTATTTTTCTATGTCCAAATGGACAAAATAACCGTTTGAAGCGTCTTCCAAAAAGACAATCCATATAGTCTTGGCCGTATGACTGGAAAATGCTGAAACATATTCAGGGAGGATTGGAGCAAAACCCAGCACCAACATCCCACAGTCTGAGGGAAAGGAGGGAAAAGCGGAAACAGATGGAAAATATGCAGATAAAACATATGAACATCTGCTCATCTGTTCAGAGGAACATGCATTTGAGTTTAACGCAAAACATCCCCCCTTCCATTTAGGTTAACTGATATATAAGGCCAGAATCCTGTATAGCGGATAGCATCAGAGAATATCACTTCAGCACATATGTATACATATTCACAGAACGGACGAAAATCGAATATTTATTTATCATATAAACAAATGCATATTTATATTTTATAAGGGATATTACATATTTCAGCTCTTTTTTTCGCTTTACGTATAACGATTTTCACACATATAATTTATTTATAAGGTTAACAAAAAAGGAGACTGAAGATATGAAGAAACTCATCCTCACATTGACAATCGTACTTCTCTCATTCGGCATGCTCTTCGCTGGCGGTGAGAAGGAAGCAGCAGCTCCACAGGCTGAAGCACCTCTTAAGATCGGTATGATCTATGTATCCCCTCCTGGAGATATGGGATACTCATTCATGCATGCACAGGGAACAAAGGCTGCAAAGGAGTATTTCGGAGACAAGGTAGAATTCATCGAACTTGAATCCGTTCCTGAGAACGAGCAGGCAGCAGTCGAGATGGAGAACCTGATCGACGAAGGTTGTGAGATGATCTTCGCAACATCCTATAACTATCAGGACTACATGCTCGAGGTTGCAAAGCAGCATCCGGATGTACATTTCGAGCACTGCTCAGGCTACCTTTCAAACGACAACATGTCCAACTATTTCGGAAGGATGTACCAGATGAGATATCTCTCCGGCATGATCGCAGGTGCAATGGCAGAGAACGGCAAGATCGGTTACATCGGAGCATACAACACTCCTGAGGTAATCAGAGGCGCAAACGCATTCACACTCGGTGCACAGAGGATGAACCCAGACGTAGAGGTACGTGTAGTATGGACAAACACATGGTTCGACCCTCAGCTCGAGAGACAGGCAGCAATGTCCCTCCTCGATGAAGGCGTAGACGTAATTGCACAGCATCAGGATACAACAGAGCCAGCAAAGGCAGCCATCTCCAGAGGCAAGTATGCAATCGGCTACAACGCCGACTTCAGGGCAATCATCGGTGATGACCGCGTTCTCGTATCCCCAATGTGGAACTGGCAGAACTACGTAATCCCATCAATCCAGAGCCATATCGATGGTACATGGGAGAGCCAGAGCTACTGGGGCGGACTCGAAGACGAGATGATCAAGCTTTCCGAGATCTCCCCTCTCGTACCTGCAGAGGTAGTTGCAGAAGTTGAGAAGGTACTCAATGAGATGCACGACAAGACCTTCGACGTCTTCTGGGGCGAGCTCTACGACAACGAGGGCAACAAGAGACAGGACGCTGGAGAGAAGATGTCCGATGCCGACATGCTCAGCATGAACTGGTTCGTAAAGGGAATCACAGGTTCAACAAAGTAGCATTCGACCATAAGGCAGGAAATAAGGGGGCAGGATAATCTCCTGTCCCCATATTCATAACAATATCAGGGAAAACACAATGGCATACAACATCGATTACAACAGTACACCAGTAGTCGAAATGAAGAACATCACGAAGAGGTTTCCGGGCGTCATCGCCAACCAGGACGTTTCGTTGACACTTCATAGAGGCGAGGTTCTTGCACTTCTAGGCGAGAACGGAGCTGGTAAGAGTACACTGATGAACATGCTCATAGGCCTGTATCATCAGGATGAAGGCGATATCTACATCGAAGGCAGGAAGGTAGAGATCAACAGCCCTAACGATGCAATGGCTCTCGGAATCGGTATGATCCACCAGGAATTCAAGCTGGTTGGAAACCTTACCGTAGCAGAGAACATCATCCTCGGAATGAAGAACATTCCTACAATCCCGAACATCAGGGAAATCAATCAGAAGATTACAGCCCTCAGCGACCAGTATCAGCTGAAGGTCGATCCAAATGCAGTGATCCAGGATCTCTCGGTAGGCGAACAGCAGAGAGTCGAGATCCTCAAGCTCATATATAGAGGTGCAGAGATCCTGATCCTCGACGAGCCTACAGCTGTACTCACCCCTGCAGAGTCAAGGGACCTCAACAAGATCATCCAGACAATGCTTGCAGAAGGGAAGAGCGCCATCTTCATCTCACACAAGATGGACGAGGTAATGGAATTCTCCAACAGGGTACAGGTACTCAGGAAGGGAAGGTCTGAAGCTGTAAAGTTCACAAGGGACATCAGGGACATCAAGGAGCTGTCAAACCTGATGGTCGGCCGAGACGTAATGTTCAAGCTCGACAAGGGACCTTTCAACCCGGGAAAGGTAATGCTCAGGACCGAGAACCTCACAATCATCGACCCTAACCTACCTCATCCGGTAATCGACCATGTAAACCTTGAGATACACGCAGGAGAGATCCTGGGAATCGCAGGTGTTGCAGGAAACGGACAGCAGCAGCTTACAGAGGCCATCACCGGCCTGATGTCAACGAACGAGGGAAGACTCGAGATCAACGGGAAGGACCTCACGAACCATACTCCACTGCAGATCATCAAGGAAGGCGTCAGCCACATTCCTGCAGACAGGGGCAAGATGGGAACGGTCGGCGACATGTCCGTAAAGGAAAACCTCTCCATGAAGAAGTTCAGGACAGAGGAGCTTTCCCACAACGGAGTCATCAAGAAGGGACTCCTGAAGAGATTTGCCGACAAGCTCATCGATGTATTCACAATCAAGACTCCTACTGCCGAGACGGAAGTCAAGTTCCTCTCCGGAGGAAACATACAGAAGACCATTCTTGCACGAGAGATCGACTCATGCAGGGGAATACTCATTGCAGTATATCCATCACGCGGACTCGATGTCGGGGCAACCGAATCAGTAAGACAGAACATCATCAGGGAAAGGGACAAGGGTGTCGCCGTCCTTCTCGTATCAGAGGAACTCGATGAACTTCTTACAGTAGCCGACAGGATTGCAGTAATGTTCGAAGGAAAGGTCATGGACATCCTGGATGCCGACAAGACCAACACTGAAGAGCTCGGACTGCTGATGGCCGGCGTCAAGGGGAGGCAGGAATGATCAGATTATCATTTGAGAAGAGAGAGAAGAGATCCAGAGTCGTAAACGCCCTGATTCCAGTCATATCCATCCTGATATCGCTGCTGCTCGGTTCGATTGTACTTCTCCTGTGCAAGACAAATCCATTCACAGCCTACAAGGCTCTGTTCGATGGTGTATTCGGTACATCCATGAGATTGCAGAACACAATCAACAGGATGATTCCACTCCTGTTCTGTGCACTCTCGGTAGGAGTTGCATTCAGGCTCAAGTTCTGGAACATCGGTGCTGAAGGTCAGTACGTCTGGGGCGTAATCGGAATTACATGGGTAATGCAGTTCTCGAAGCTTCCTCCAGGACCGCTGATGACGATCTGCGGACTCATAGTCGCAGCACTTCTCGGAGGAATCTGGGGAGGAATCCCAGGATTCCTGAAGGCGAAGTGGGATGTAAACGAAAACCTCACTACACTGATGATGAACTACATTGCAATCGGAATTGCAGAATATCTCTACATCAGTGCATGGAAGGCACCGAAGGGAAACATGGGAACAGTTGCATACCCTGCAGAATCCGTAATCGGAACATTCTGGGGAAAGGCTCACAACGGTCTCTGGATCGTACTTGGACTCTGTGTGATCCTCTACTTCGTACTCTATAGGACCCGCTGGGGATTCGAGCTCAACATGATCGGCAAGAACAGCTTTGCAGCCAGATGCCAGGGAGTTGCAATAGAGAGGAACATCATCCTTGCAATGATCCTTTCCGGCGCAATTGCAGGTCTTGGAGGTGGTGTACATGCAGCCGCAATCACAAAGAAGCTCTCAGTAGGTGTAGATTCCGGCTTCGGATTCACAGGCATCATCGTCGCCTGGATGAGCGGACTCAATCCATTCCTGTCCATAGTATATGCATTCGTATTGGCAGGCCTTGAAATAGGAGCCAACAGGCTCCAGATAGCAGTCAAGCTTCCTGCTGCATTGGGTGAGGTTCTCCAGGGTCTCATTCTCATTCCACTTCTGGCATCGAACATCTTCATCGACTACAGGCTTGTAGTGAAGAAGAGAGAAAGGAAGGAGGTTAAGGCATGATTACCTTCATTACAAACATACTTGGACAGACAATCGCCATGGGAACAAGCTTGACCTATGCAACTCTTGGCGAAGTATATACTGAAAAATCCGGAATCCTGAATCTCGGTATGGAAGGAACGATGCTGATGGGAGCTCTCGCGGCATTTGCAACAGCCTACAGGACAGGATCACTGATACTTGGACTGGTAGCGGCCATCCTGACTGGTGGATTCATGGCACTCATCCATGCATTCCTCTCAATCAACATGAGAGCGAACCAGGTAGTTTCCGGACTTGCATTGACAATCTTCGGTACAGGACTTGCAAACTTCCTCGGCCAGATGCTGGGACCTGCATCCAACGGACACAACCTTGTAGGCATCACACTCAAGAGGACCTTCACAGAATTGAGGATTCCACTACTTGCAGACATCCCTATCATCGGAGCGTTCTTCAACGTAAACATACTCACCTACGTACTCTATATCATTCTCCCAGTATCCTGGTACTTCATGTACAAGACAAAGCAGGGACTGGCACTTAGAGCTGTAGGAGAAAACCCAAAGACCGCAGCAGCCATGGGAATCAATGTTTCCAGGATCCGCTACATCTATACACTTCTAGGTGGCATGTTTGCAGGACTCGGCGGAGCATGTCTCTCACTTGCATACACCCCATCATGGAACGAGGGAATGACAGGTGGTAAGGGTTGGATCGTAATCGCTCTGGTAATCTTCTCCGGTTGGAACCCTGCAAGAGTCGCTATAGGAACACTCGTATTCGGAGGAATCACGAGCCTGCAGTTTGGACTCCAGTCCGCAGGAATCAAGATGGTCATTCCATCCCAGTTCCTCGGTCTCAGCCCATATCTCATTACATTATTGGTACTTACTGTGATGACTATCGTCGCAAGAAAGCGCAATACAAGTTTCGCATCGCCAGGTGCACTGGGAACAAGTTTCGCAATCGACGACAAGTAGTCATTGTAGTTTTCCCTTTTGAGCTGTCATGGCGTAAGCTGTGGCAGCTTTT
>SAMEA104404106__coassemble_256_pt1 | contig 61290 bp, 55 predicted proteins | sample SAMEA104404106__metabat2_high_PE_006 | metagenome-assembled genome bin SAMEA104404106 (sample SAMEA104404106) | Balaenoptera acutorostrata
TCAGTCCATCACATCGTAGAATGGTACGATGTACGCTCCCTGTACAGGCAGCCTGTACTGCTTGGAACCCGGCATTACATGGTAGTAGCGGTTGTCGATCTTCAGAAGTGCCTGTCCTTCGTAGGCAACCTCCTCTACATGATGACCACGCTCAGAGATGAACTTCTTCAGGAGGCTTCTTCTTTGGCTTGAATCGGTTCCGAGAACTACGAAGTCGATGAAGATGGAGTCTTCCTTCTGGACATTGCCAGCAAAGAGTGCAACACCCTGCATGAATTTCCTCTTCATGAAGATCTTCTTTTTCTTGATGAGGTTTGCTGCAGCATGTTCAAAGCTGTTCCTGAACTTGATATCCCAGAGCTTCCTGTATACTTCACTGTCCTTCATGAATGCTTCTGCATTCTTCTCAATAGTCTCTTCCTCTCTTGGATCGATGAGCTTATATAGAACGCATTCCCTCATAAGCCATAGTGCTATGAAGGCTACTTCGGTCATCTCACCGGGAATGAGGACAGCTCTTCTCAATGCCTCAAGCATCTGGGAATAGACAGTCTCATCTGCCCTGTATTCGTAGATGTCCACACCTGCTGTGTAGTACTCGATATCACATCCAAGAAGGGATGGAACTATATCGAGCATTCCCTTCTCGCATTCAGTTTCGGAGAATTCCTTCTCGAAAGCCTTCCTGTCAGTATCCTTGGAAGCTCTCTTCGCTTCCCTCTCGATTTCAGGGATGTCTGATATATCGAGATTCCTTCCTTCCAGGATTCTCTCGATCTCATATGCAACTGCAATCGCTCTCAGTGTGGCACTCTTCTCTGTGCTCATCCTGGTTGTCTGCTGACCATCCAATGTAAAGAGTGCAAACTTCTCTGCAAATCCCTTTCTCATGACCTATCTCCTATAAGAGGCTGAAGGTTCACGCCTCTTCTCTCTATCCTATCCCTCAAGACTGCATCCATGTTGCACCTATATAACCTGTTGTCTATCTTGAGGCTATTTCCGATAGCCTCAACCTCATGATTACCCTTCTCAATGTACCCGATGAGGACTTTGAGTCTATCTTCCCCCTTAAACAGGATGTTTTCCATGAATATGGATTCAAGCCTTTCACACTCTGGATACGAATCGATCCTTCTCTTCTCACCAAGCTCCAGCTTCTTTCCAATGAACATAGGCCAGAGGGGAAATTCCCTGATGCCCTCGATATCTCCTAGTCTTTCAAGCTCGTCGACAGTGAGGAACTCTGGTAGGCATCCAGCTTCACGGAGAAGCCATATCAGCATTGCACTCTCATTATCAACTATCCCGTTCTCTACGGAATCCCTTATCCAGGCAGATGCCTTCCTAAAGATATCGGAATTGGCTACATACACCTTTTCCCTACTGTGGCCGAATAGTCCTTCCATCGTAAGCATCTTCAGGGAATCCACAGTGGACAGCAGTCCGGATGTCTCCTCAAGTGCCTTCCTTTCCTCTGCTGCAATCGTCTTTCGGAAGAGTCTTCCCGCTCTCGGTATGACAACATCAGGGCTTTCACCTGCTTCCAGGGAAACAGCTCCATGATATGCGCGTATCACAGCGCTTTTCGCATCAGATGTCCCTTCGACAGGCAAACCATCGATGGCAAGCAGGAAAAATATGGTTGATGTCTTCAATCCATTCATCTTCATACCTGCATATTAGTGCTGATTACATAATTCTGTCAATAAATAATAAGCACTATGCTTAATATCTTTTAACAAGAGAGCAAAAGAATGGTCCACACCGCTATTGGCATGGACCGAAAATACTAGTCTGTTCAAGTTATCTCAGAGAGTCTCTGTTGTTGCCCAGAGCTTCTCGAGATTGTAGAAATCCCTGAGCTCTGCACTCATCAGGTGGATTACGATATCTCCACAGTCGATGAGCTCCCAACCGTCGTCTCCAGGGGACTTATGTCTGTTGTTGACCTCGAGGCCGAGATCCTTGATCTCTCCCCAGAGCTGATGTGCAACACCCTTGAGGTGTCCAACGGATGTAACTGTTCCGATTACGAAGCAATCTGTCCAGGAACACTCGCCAAGGTCTACTACGACTACGTCCTTTACATTGTGGTCACCAAGATATGTCTTGATGGCTTCTGCCTTTACTCTTATCTCTTCTCTCATTTTCCTATCCTATCAAATCGGCTCTCCGGTCCCCTTGATCCCAAATGTACGCTTTGGGAAAAGTTCCGGCAAAGCGACCGCAGATATCCGCATCATTCAATTGAATCTATTTCCAGCCTCGAGGAAAGCCTTGAGACGCCCTGTTATCTGGGCACCCTTCTTTCCTGTCCGCTTGAAATACTCATCCTGCTGGCGAAGGATATAGAGGACCATCTCCTCCAGGCTATCCATACTCAGGATGTAATGCTTCTCCTCATCCTCGAGATGCTTCCTTCCAGGCTCTGCGAAGTCTGCAACATATATCGCAGCTCCGAGTATTCCCATATCGGGTGATCCGAGCGTATGCCATCTTACAGCTGTGAGGTACTCGTCCGGTGTATCCTCTCCGACGATCTCCCTCATGTGTATTGCAGCAACCGCTCCGTGAAGCAGCATTGGATTCGAGATCTCTTCAGGCTCTGCCTTGAAGAGAGCTCTCTGGATCTCCTTCAATGCATCGAGGTCCGTTACATAGCGATACCAGTCGTGGAAGATTCCTGCTATGAGTCCAGGATTTCCATCGTAGCCGAACCTCTCCAGGAGGAACTTCGCTGTGGTAGCGACTCCAACGCTATGCTGAAGCCTTGATGGCTTCATGCCGTCTGATGCGGCAAGCTCATATAGTTCAGTATAGCTTTTCATCTTCCACGTACCTTCTGACTCTCTTGGAAAGTCCTGAATGGTCACCCGAGCGCACCGAGCTCGATGAGGATTCTAGTATATCGGATTCGATGTAGCTTACATGAGCTCCATCATCTGGGCATGGAGCACCACCCTCTCTCCTGAAGCATAGGTAGTCCACATGCTCCCTGAGATATGGCCAGTCATGCCAAAGGGGAAGGGTTTCGGGGATATCATCTCCGATAATGAACGATATCCTCCCATCCACTCCGTATTCTGGTATCAATTCCCTTACAGTATCGGAGGAATAGGAAACTCCCCGTCTCTCACCTTCGATCGGTGAGACGATGATCTCAAGATCGTCTTCAGGATAGAGTTCCCTGTAATCCTCTACAGCAAGCCCTGCCATCAGGAACCTCCTCTCAAAGGAAACGGGTGGCTTCCCCTGCTTGAAGTTCGAGATGTTCGCGGGAACAAGGATGATCCTCTCGATTCCACAGAGCCTGTATGCTTCATGCATCAGGAACAGGTGGCCGACATGTATCGGATCGAAGGATCCTCCTAGGATCGCGCTTCTCCTACTGTTCATCCCTGTAATAGGCATCGTTATCGACTCTCGTTGTAAAACCGCCGTTGTCAGCGAATTCATCCTTCTTCTGGTCAACGGATGCAAGCTCCATGAAAGCCTGTTCTACGTGGATGAGCAGCTCATCCATGTATATCGAAAGAGGAAGTACCTTGTACTCTGACTCATACTTCTTCTTGAATTCTTCAAAGTGTTCTTCGCCGTCCGGCTCGTCTATCTTGGTTCCGATGATCATCGTCTTCTTTGCAGCAAGCTCTTCGGAATACTCCCTGAGCTCCTTCTGAAGGATATCGAAAGCCTCGAGATAGTTCTCGTCGCTCATGTCGACAAGATAACAAAGTCCCTTTGTCCTTGAGATGTGTCTCAGGAACTTGAAGCCCATGCCGGCACCTTCGCTTGCGCCCTCGATGATTCCAGGAATGTCCGCAAGGATGATATCCTGGTCTGCATATCGCATGACACCAAGCTGAGGTATCTTTGTTGTGAACGGATAGTCTGCCACCTTGCTTCTGCAGTTTGTAAGCAGGTTGATGAGGGAGGACTTTCCAGCGTTTGGAAAACCTACGAAGCCGATGTCTGCGATGACAAGCAGCTCTACCCCGACTCTCATGCTTACGCCCTTCTCGCCAGGCTGTGCAAACTTAGGAGTCTGTCTTGTAGCTGTCCTGAAATGCCAGTTGCCCAATCCTCCGCGTCCGCCCTTTAAGAAAACAAAGCGGTCCATTCCCGTTAGGTCCTGGATCACTTCACCTGTATCGGCATTCTTGATGACCGTGCCAGGAGGAACCGGAATCTCGATGTCTGCACCATTCCTGCCGAAGCATCTTGAGCCCTGACCACCGCGTCCGTTCTCCGCACGATAGACCCTGACCATCTTGAGATGGTCTAGGGTTCTTAGATTGGACTTCACTACGAAGACGACATCTCCACCCTTTCCGCCGTCACCACCGTCCGGGCCACCTTTAGGAATGAATTTCTCCCTGTGGAAGCTCACACATCCGGATCCGCCGTTTCCGCTGGAAACGTCAATATATGTCTCGTCTGAAAATCCTAGCATCTATTACTCTGTAACCTCTACAATGCTGCAGTACTTCCTGTTGTTTCTCTCGTGGAAAAGAACAGTGCCTGTAACCTTTGCAAAGAGTGTGTAATCCTTACCAAGTCCGCAGTTTGCACCTGGATGGATCTTTGTGCCCTTCTGGCGAACAATGATTTCACCAGCCTTTACGAGCTGACCACCGAATCTCTTGACGCCAAGGCGCTGTGCGTTGGAGTCTCTTCCGTTCTTTGAGGAACCGCCACCTTTCTTATGTGCCATTTCTATATCCCCCTATTAACCTTCAATCTTAGAGATTGTGATCTCTGTGTACTGTTCACGGTGTCCCTGAGTTCTTCTGTAACCCTTTCTTCTGTGGAACTTGTAAACCTTAACCTTCTCGCCCTTCTTCATGTCGCCAACTGTTGCTGTGACCTTTGCACCCTCAACATATGGAGCACCGAACTTTACGTTCTCGCCATCGACAAGAGCAAGAACCTTCTCTACCTCGTAGGTAGCGCCAGCCTCGAGATCGAGGTGATCAACTGTGATGACCTCACCCTCGACAGCCTTGTACTGCTTTCCTAAAATTTCAACTAATGCGTACATTCGTCTGGTTCCTTTGTCTTATAATTTAAGTTTCTATAGTCTTTTACACTTTCTGGAGACTTCCATCAACAGCATTTGTGGAATAAAGGTCCATAATCGGGAAATTTCATCAAAATCAACCAAACGGTTGGTAGATTTTAGAAGAGATGCTATAGTAGTGGCATGAAGATAGGTGGAATAGACGAAATACTGGATAAGGCAACCGAGATAATAGCGCTCAATGGAATCGAGCACTTCTCACTCTCGATCCTCGCAAAGGCCCTCAACATGAACAAGGCATCCCTTTATCATTACTTTCCCTCGAAGGAGGTGATGATGGAGGAACTGCATGACAAGGCACATGAAAGACTCATGAAGAAGGGATATAGGCTCTCTCTCGATGGCTCCTTCGAGAAGGCGATAACATCGCTCATCCATCACTGGGAGGAGATATACTTCTCGGATGAGAGCTATAACTACATGAGACTGCTTCTCTCTATGCGTGTAACCGATGAGAGAGCGCTAGAGGAGTACAGGAGCATCGAGGAGATGCTCTATGCCCAGTCGGATGTCGTATTCTCATATTACGAATCAAAGGGCGAGATAGAGAAAAAGCCGCTTTCCTCGCGCCTCTTCTCTGCACTCATCAAGAGCGAGCTGGAAAGAGGACTCATCGAAAACGAAAGCGGCGATATCGAATCCCTGATAAGGGAGCTGTGTATTACATTGACTCGAGGAAAGGAACTCCGATGAGTGCAAATGCATTCTTGAGTACTACGAGGACTGCCTCTACGAGAGTGACACGAGCCTTTACAAGCTCAGGAGTCTCTGCGTGGAGGATCTGGTTGTCGTGGTAGTAGTGGCTGAATGTCTTTGCAACATCATAGAGATAGGATGCGATAACTGATGGATCGTATCCAGCTCCTGCCTGCTCTACATATGCTGGGAAGTCGAGGATGAGCTTCATGAGAGTTGTCTCGTCCTCGTTCTCAAGGAGCTTGCCGTCGAATGCAACATCCTTGATGGACTCCTCTTCGGATGCCTTCTTCATGATGGAGGAGATTCTTGCACCCATGTACTGGAGGTATGGTCCTGTGTTTCCGTTGAAGGAGATGGACTTCTTAGGGTCGAAGATCATGTCCCTTGTAGGAGTTACCTGGAGTAGGTAGTAGTTGAGAGCGGCAAGAGCGATGGACTTACTTGTCTCATCGAGGTCTCCTACCTGGTCGGCCCTGTCCTTCTCGACGATCTCGTTCTTCGCAAGAGCGGAAAGCTCAGCAAGAAGATCGTCAGCATCTACTACTGTTCCCTCTCTTGACTTCATCTTGCCCTCTGGGAGGTTGACCATACCGTAGGAAAGGTGGTAGAGCTCCTTTGCCCATGAGTAGCCGAGACGTCTCAGGATCTCGAAGAGAACCTTGAAGTGGTATGTCTGCTCACTAGCTACTGTATATACGAGGCTATCGAATGGGTAGTCATCATGTCTTCTGATGGCTGTTCCGATATCCTGTGTGATGTAGATTGTTGTTCCGTCCTTGCGGAGCACTACCTTCTTGTCAAGTCCGATATCAGTGAGGTCGATCTGAACAGATCCATCCTCTTCCCTGTAGAATACGCCGTCGCTGAGTCCCTTCAGGACCTCTTCCTTACCGTACTTGTATGTCTCAGACTCGTAGTAGTACTTGTCGAATGAGATACCCATGTTCCTATAGGATTCTGCAAGACCTTCGAGAGTCCAGGTATTCATCTGCTGCCAGAGCTCCCTTACTTCCCTGTCTCCGTCCTCCCAGAGCTTGAGCATGGACTGTGCGCGTCTGTCTGGATGGTTCTCCCTGAGAGCCTCAGCCTCAGCAGTCTTTCCTTCGGACTCTAGTCTCTCGATCTCCTTGTCGGTATCCTTTGCCCAGGTTGCGAATCTTACATAGTATCTTCCGACGAAGTGGTCTCCCTTCTCTCCAGTCGACTCAGGAGTCTCACCATTGCCGAACTCCCTGTATGCAAGCATGGACTTGCAGATATGGACACCACGGTTGTTGATCAGGTTTACCTTCATTACCTCAGCGCCGTTTGCCCTGAGGATCTCTGCAACGGACTGACCGAGGCTGTCGTTTCTCATGTGGCCGAGGTGAAGTGGCTTGTTTGTATTAGGGCATGAGAACTCAAGCATGACCTTCTTTCCCTTGAGGGAATCGTTCTTGCCGTAATCGTCGCCTTCCTTCTCGATCATAGGGATGACGGATGAGAAGATGTCAGCGATATTGAGTCTTACGTTGAGATATGGGCCTGCAAGGAGGAGCTCTCCTGCTGGAGCGTCTCCGCTCTCTTCGATTCTTGCCTTGATTTCAGATGCGATTGCAGCTGGTGCCTTGTGGGCAAGCTTAGCATACTGGAACATTGGGAATGCAAGGTCCCCGAGTTCTGCCTTAGGTGGAACTCCTGCTGTGAGAGCAGGGAAATCTGGAGTTGCGAAATAGGCTTCAAGTTCCTTTTCGACTCTCTCCTTCCAATCGTTCTTTACTTTCTGTAGCATTTATATATATTCCTTTAATTGTCTCTAAGTCTGAGAGATACTTCAGCACTGGATAGGTGTTCAACCCTACCATCTAGGTATCTTACAACAAGATGGGCCTTTTCATCCACATCAATCGCATCAGCTGCGACTCTTTCACCGTTTCTTATCACCCACACTGGATTGCCAAGGACGAACGAGCGCTTCCTGTACTCCTCTATGAAGTCGGATCTCTGTATCCTGACGATCTCCTCGATTGCAGTTCTCAGCATATCGAGCTTGCTGTATTCCTCTCCGGTCTGGTCCCTTACTGTCGTAAGGATCTCGTGGAGCTCCTCTGGAAAATCCGAAAGGGTTGAATTCAGGTTGATTCCTACCCCGATTATGACCTTATCGAGTCCTCCGAGTTCCAGGTTCACGATTCCCTCTGTGAGGATTCCCACAAGCTTACGCTCTCCAAGGTAGATGTCGTTCACCCACTTGATCGATGTCTCGACACCACATACCCTGTCTATTGCCATGGATACTGCAAGAGCGGCTCTTGTCGTGATGAGGTCTATCTCCCCGCACATCTCGGATGGAAGCACAAGTGAGAAATACACACCTCCTTCGGGGGATGAGAAATGACGGCCAAGCCTTCCCTTTCCGCCGGACTGGGTATTGACGACTACTGCAAAAGGTCCATCCACAGTATTTGCAAGCTTCTTCGCCTCATTGTTCGAGGATCCCTCATACTCGTCGTAGTAGAATACCCTGATACCTGGAAGTGCCTCTGTGAGGCTTCGCTGATTATACACATCGAAGGATAGGAGCCTATAGCCCTTCTTCGATACGGCCTCGATATTGAAGCCCTCCTCCTGAAGGGATTTAACTGCCTTGTTGATGCTCATCCTTGAAAGGTCCAAGCTCCTTGCAAGCTCCTCGCCCGAGATGAACTCTCCTTCCGAGGACCTTAAGATAGATAGTACTTCATCCTTTGTCATGCCTTGATGATACTTGCATTCGGAACATTATCCAAGTGGTAGGAGGAAATGCAGACTTGGGCATAATCCACCAATTGACATAGCAATGCGATAGATTGTAAACTCCAAAATCAACAGAGGTTTACAATATGAGAAAACTTTTAGTACCACTTTTTACAGCACTCATGATTGCGGGAGCATACATCCGCATTCCACTTCCACCGGTTCCAATCACACTGCAGAGTCTCTTCATCATGATCGGAGCACTGCTTCTCACTCCAGGGGAAGCTGCATTCTCGGCGCTTCTCTGGATCTTCCTCGGAGCAATAGGACTGCCGGTCTTCACATCGGGCGGAGGATTCGCTGCCCTCTTCGGACCTACGGGCGGCTACATCTTCGGAATGGGAATTGCAATGGTAGTCGGAGCACTCCTATTCAGGAACAGGAGGACATTTGCATGGAACATCCTCAATACATTGATCATGAACCTGATCATCTACGTAGTAGGTACAACATACCTTGCAGTCAACAGGGACATGAGCTTTGTCGCTGCTCTCGGTGTCGGTGTAATTCCATTCCTCATCGGAGATGGAATCAAGATGGTCATCTCCTCCCTCATTGCACCACCACTGAAGAAAGAACTCGAGAAGAACACATTAGAGAACGATTGACGAATTGCATCTGAGAGCCCTCATCCATATAATTAGGATATGTACTACAATTGCGAACCACACATTGAAGCTTATGTAGATTCCTTCAAGAGAACCCAGGAATCCAGGGAGGAAAAGGAAGGCCTTGTACTTCCACAGATGGAAGACCTCACATATCTCGAGGAGGAGCTCGTAAAACTCTTCTTCCCAGGCCTCAGCGGCGGGGAAAGCAGGGCGAAGCTCAATCATGTAATCAGATATCATATGGAGAATGTCACAAGACTTCTCATCGACTCCATCAACCTTGCATATTGCTATGAGGACAAGGGAGAGCACGATCCACATATCTGGGAGCAGAAGGCGATCGAGGTTGTCGATGAGCTTGCTGCTACATTTCCCGAGATCAGGAACAGGCTGAAGCTCGATGCCGTAGCCGGCTACAGGGGGGACCCTGCAGCAAAGTCGGTCCACGAGGTAATACTCTCCTATCCTGGAATCCATGCAATGGCTATCCACAGGGTTGCGCACTTCCTATACAGGAAAGATGTTCCACTGATCCCGAGGATGATGACTGAGCTTGTCCATAGGACAACCGGAATCGACATCCATCCAGGTGCTGAGATCGGCGACTACTTCTTCATAGACCATGGAACAGGAATCGTAATCGGCGAGTCCGCCATCATCGGAAACCATGTAAAGATCTACCAGGGGGTTACACTCGGTGCAATCTCCTTCAAGAAGGATGCCGAGGGCAATATCATGAAGGAAGGAAAGCGTCACCCGACCATCGAGGACGGATGCACGATCTATGCAAACGCCACAATCCTCGGAGACGTCACAATCGGAAGGAACTCGGTAATCGGGTCATCCACATGGATCCGCGAGGACATTCCACCTTGCTCTCTCGTAACTGCACAGATGCCCAAGATCACGATCAGGAAGAGACTGGACAGTCCATGCTGCTGCGAAGAGTCAGCGGACAAATAGAATCACATATAACGAAAGAAGGGATGCGAGAGTGAATCTTGCATCCCTATCTTTTTCACGCCTTCCAGTCGCATTCGACTGTAAGAGGACTGAGCTTCGTAAACCTTCCCTTGAGGAGGTCTCCAGGCCTTATCTCGCCATTTCCCTTCCAGGATATCTCAGCCTTCAGGTAGTTTCCTGTAGTTCCATGGAAGATGCCGTTTCTCTCATCCTCCACGAGGATCTCGACTTCCTTCCCCTCCTGACGGGAAATGTATCTTCTCTGATGCTTCTCCGAGAGGTTCCTGAGAATTGCTGCTCTCTCATCCCTCACTCTCTCCTCGACATGATGCTCCTTCGTCTTGTATAGAGCAGTTCCAAGTCTTGGGGAATATGGGAATACATGCACGGCAGCCAGGTCGTACTTCTCAAGGAAGTCGTATGTCATCTGGAAGTCCTCCTCCATCTCGCCAGGAAGTCCTGTGATGATGTCGCATGCAAAGAACGGGTCGTCCCTGAATTCCCTGATCCTATCTATTACATATGCAATCTTGCTTATCTGGTACTTTCTCTCGCAGATCTGGAGGACCTTGTCACTTGCGCTCTGGATTGGAAGATGGAAGTGTGGCTGGATCCTTGGATCCCTTATGCACTCGAGGAGCCTGTCATCGATATGGTCAGCTTCCATTGATGAGAAACGGATCCTCATGTCAGGTCCGAGCTTCTCGAGAAGCATCTCGCATAGCTCACCAAGACCGCCCTCATCATGGTTGTACATCGTTAGGTTCACGCCTGTGAGCATTATCTCGTGGAAGCCTTCCTCCTCGAGCTTGAGAGCGCGTCTTACGACCTCTTCCTTATCAAGGGAAACGCTCTTTCCTCTTGCAATGGATGTCCTGCAGTAGCCGCAGTGGTTGTCGCAGCCATCCTGGATCTTGAGATATGCCCTTGAGTGGTATGCAAAGTGCGCTGCATCGAACCTGAATGGATCGGTGTCAACCTTCCTGAAGTTCCTCACGAGGTGCTCGAGAGTCTCTCCTGTGAGAAGACCTTCCCTTATGAAGCCGGGAAGCTCGAGAATCGATGCCTTCTGGGCCATGTCGAATATTACGATCCTGTCAGAGAGCTTCAATATCTCATCAGCTGACATCTCTGCATAGCATCCTGTGACGAGTACTACCTTCGCTGTCTCTGAGAAGAGCCTTATCATCCTCCTTGCCTTCTGCTCGGCCTTGGATGTGACTGTGCATGTGTTTACGATGACAAGATCTGCATTCCTGCCATCTGCCGCCTTGTTAAATCCATTGGAGAGGAATGCATCCATGATGCCTTCGCTCTCGCACTGATTCAGTCTGCAGCCTAGTGTATATGTGAATACGTCTACCATTCTGTTCCTATTTCCTATCCTCTTCCTCTGCGAGGCGATTGAGGATCCTTTCTATCGATACCTGCAGGCTGAGTCTCATCTCCCTTGCGTATGGGTTGTATCTCTGCAGGTCATAGAAGAGTTCAACTGGGTCATTGCATGTCTGCTCGACGATCTCCATGAGACTTCTGTATCCCTTGGTAGCTATATCTGTCGGCTTCATGCCCATGTTGTCGAGAACCCTGCCGACGAAGTGCGTAACTCCCTGTGAGTATGCAGCTTCCTGGTCATGCTCTCTTGGACTCATCTCGAGTACCTTCAGGCCAAGGCACTCGAAGTAACGTTTGAGCTCGTCATAGCGCTGGTCACGTTTCGAAAGTTCACACATCACGATTGGAAGCCCCTCTACCCCGTTCCTTCCTGAGTCAGGTCCGAACATCGGGTGTGTTGCAATCCTGTAGATGTCTCTAGGAAGCTCTGCCTCCATCCACTTTGCCGGATATGTCTTTACAGAACATGTATCGATTACCACAGTGTTCCTGCCTATCCTTGGAGAGACACGCTTCAGTACGCTTTCGAATGCTCCGATCGTAACGGTAAATACAAGATAGTCGGCATTGAGGACCTCATCCTCCGTTGCCATGCGGACGCCACTTGGCGCCTCATGGGCACTTCTGGAGTATGCAATGACTTCCGCCCCTCCCTTCGAGAGAGTGGATGCGAAGAATGTACCAAATCTACCTAAGCCGTAAATACCGATTCTCATAGGACTTATGATAGTAGAAAATGTACTCTCTAGGCAATAAAAGAGGGAAAGTATGGCAAACTCTTGTCGTCCATAATTGGAATATCGTTCCATTTTATTCAATATCTTTCTAAAAGCCTTTCAAAAAGGGATAATCCGTCCTATAATCCATATTAGAAAACAACATCCATTAGGAGATAGAAATGAGCACATTCAGTGATAAGATGAAGACTCTTGCCAAGAACGCTGGCAAGGTTCTCGTACTTCCAGAGGCTCTTGAGGCAAGATGCGTCAAGGCTGCAAGACTCATCGTAGATGAAGGCATCGCTAAGGAAGTCATCCTCGTTGGTGACAAGGCTAAGGTTGAATCCTTCGCCAAGGAGATCGAGGTAGACCTCACAGGCGTAACAATCGCAGATCCAGCTTCTTCCGACAAGGTAGAGGAGTTCGCTACTGAGTACTACAACCTCAGGAAGCACAAGGGCATGACAATCGAGCAGGCTAGACTCGACATCGTCGACAACCTCAGATGGGGTGCAATGATGGTCAGACTCGGTTACGCAGATGCAATGGTTGCAGGTGCTGAGGCTACAACAGCAAACGTTCTCAGGGCTGCATTCAACATCATCAAGTGCAAGCCAGGCATCAAGAGCGCTTCCTCCTGCTTCGTAATGGCAACAGACAAGACAGAGTACGGTGCAAACGGTTCCTTCATCTTCGCTGACTGCGCAACAATCCCTAACCCAACAGCTGAGCAGCTTGCTGAGATCGCTGAGGCTTCCGCTGAGTCCTGCAGGACATTCCTCGAGACTGAGCCTGTTGTATCCCTCCTCTCCTACTCCACAAAGGGTTCTGCAAAGGGTGAGCTCGTAGACAAGGTCACAACAGCACTTTCACTCGTAAAGGAGAAGTGCCCAGAGCTCAAGGTCGATGGAGAGCTCCAGCTCGATGCTTCCATCGTAGACAAGGTAGCAAAGCAGAAGGCTCCAGGATCAGAGGTTGCAGGTAAGGCAAACACTCTCATCTTCCCTGACCTCCAGGCAGGAAACATCGGATACAAGCTCGTACAGAGACTTGCAGGTGCCGATGCATATGGCCCAATCCTCCAGGGATTTGCAAAGCCAATCTCAGACCTTTCAAGAGGTTGCTCCGTCGAGGACATCGTCGTCACATCAGCAATCACACTTGCCCAGGCTGCAGCAAACAACTGATAGTCCCTACAGACTTCAAATGGCTCGGTTCAAGGACCGGGCCATTTTCTCTGCCATTACGCATAGAAAAGCTCCCAGCATTTAAAACCGGGAGCATTACAGGGAATCAGACCTTCCTAGGTTTCTGACTCTTGTCCTGTACAAGGGAGATCTTGAGCTGCATGCCCAATCCCTCGGCAAGTCGGACGGCTGTCTGCAGGTTTATGTTGACCTTAGCCTTCTCGATATTGCTTATATCAGCCTGAGTTGCATGGATAATCGCAGCAAGCTCCTTCTGAGTCATACGCTTCTTGGTCCTGTTTTCCCAAACAAGATCGCCAATCATCTTTGGAGTGTAGAGATCGCTCGTCACCCCGTCTATCGTCTTTTCAAGTTTAGCCATATCTGTACCTTTTTCCCTAAGGATATGGTAAGACATGAATAAATCCGAGTCAATGGCTAATACCATTAACTATCCTTCGAAACATCGTTCCAAAACGCTCAAAGGCAGTTCTTCTCACCTTCTGCGAGCTTCAGGAGAGTCTCGAATGGAAGAGCCTCGGCTCTTTCGTTACCCTGGAGGCCAGCGTATTCGATGACTCTTGCAGTCCTTTCCTTCCCAAGTCTTGCAGCCAGGTTGTTCCTTACAGTCTTCCTTCTCTGTGCAAAGAGGGCTCTCATCATCGAGAGGAATCTGTCACGGTCTTCCCCTTCAAGAGGGGACTGGGCCTTCCTCTTCATGACGACGACAGCGGACTCGACATTCGGCTCTGGATAGAAGTTATTCCTTCCGATCGTGAATGCATACTTCGTCTCATAATCGAACTGGGTCAGGATGGAAAACGATGAATACTCCTCGTCCCCTACCTTGCTTGTCATCCTCTCAACGACTTCCTTCTGCAATGTGAATACCATTGTCTCTGGAAGCTTGCCCTTCTCGATGAGGGATGCGATTATCACGGACCCTACATTGTAGGGAAGGTTGCCGCAGATCACATCCGGACATTCATCTGTCTCGAAGAGTGTCTTCAGCGCATCGCCTTCGATGAGACGGAAGTTCTCCTCGTCCCCGAATGCACGGGTCCTGAGGATCTCGGCAAATCCATGGTCGATCTCGAAGGATGTTAGGTTTGCCTTCCTCCTGATCATCAACGAGGTGATTGCACCAAGACCTGGTCCTACCTCCCAGACTGTCTTACCAGAGATATCACCCATCTGGTCGACGATCCTGTCTCTGATTGCTTCGGAGAGAAGGAAGTTCTGTCCGAATCTCTTTGTCATGGCAAGGCCGTTTCTGTCGAGCTCTGCCTTAAGTTCATTTATGCTTTCGTAATTCAGGTTCCACACAATGCTGAAAGCATAAACCAAATCCCCTCTTTTTGCCACAGCTATAGAGAAAAAGGGAGATAAACACTGCCGCTGTCGATATATATGAGATCTCGAATCCCAAATCCAGCGGGAAGTCGGGAAGCTCGAGTATGTAGATGAGTAACCTGTATATATGCTGAAGCAGAGGAGGGATGATAGGAAGTGGAATGACGAGCATCAGCAGCAGAAGCGTCATGTAGAGTCGCACGACAGATGAAACCAGAGGACTGTAGAGAAGTCCTGCAAATGTGAAGGAACTGAAGGTCATCATGGAGTAGAAGCCGGTGGAAAGAAGGCAGCCGGAGGTTATTAGAAGACTCGAGAGAATTCCAGGAAGCTCCTTGGTGTAGGAGGAAAGGAACAATATTGCAGCTATACTCATGTAGCTTAGTATTCCACCAGCAGATAGAAGCATCATCGGAGATAGGTATGCCTGTAGGAGGAACGAAAGGCAGAGAGTCTCGTCCATCTCAAGGCCTGGGAAGATGCATCTGAGGAATCTCATGAGAAGTGCCCTCAGAAGAGATGCTCCAAAAGAGGAGAGGAACGAGAATACGATAAGTGGAACCATTACGATTCTCTTCCTCCTTTCGTCGGAAGGAATGAAGACAAGAGCAAGGGATGCTAGATTGAATATCAGCTCCAGATGCATTCCGGAGAGTGCAAACACATGACTCACTCCCTTGGCTCTTGCCTTCTCGCCTATCTCATATGCAGCACTGTCACCAGAGGCAAGGATAAGTCTCAATGCAAGCTCCCTCTCTTCCTCGGGTAGGACAGACAGACGGTTCCTGACATAGCCGATACAGCTGCGCTTCATACGATAGAGATATCCATGCTCACTTACAACGACGCTATCTGCTATGAAGAGCTCTCCATCGAGGAGCTTTCCCGAAAGCACAACCTCATCTCCCGAGTAGAGTTCCTCTTCTTTCGAGATAACATGCAGATGCCCCTTTGCAGATCCATACAGGTCCAGCCTGTTCCTGACCAGCTCCACCTCGATGTCGAAACTTGATTTCCTCTTGCCTGTCATTCCAGGATTCCCGACAACCCTTCCAAGGATTGCAATGCTTCCATCTGCTTCAATGGATGAGCTGAAGGTCGAGACCGAGAATACATGATAGAGCGCGATCACGACAACAAGAAGCATGGAAAAGCTCCGTCCCCGACTGGAGGACAGGAACGATAATAGGAAGAGGATAAGGAAGACAGGAACGAGAAAGCCTCCTTCCATGATTCCTGGAAAGAGGCTTACAGCGTTCAACAGTATTATGAACAGCAAGAAGAACAGGATGGGCCTCCTATTCCCCTAGTTCTGAAAGTTGCAGTTCTGTCAGGCGTAGACAGCAAGGGCAAGGGCCAGCAGATAGATGTCGTAGCTCGTAGTCGAATGGGAATGGATGAGGCTATGCCTGAACTTCTCACCTCTCTGTCCCTTGAAGTACTTCATCATATCCCTGTAGAGAGCCCTCTCCTCCTTCTTCATCTGCTCAAGGAAGATCTCCTTGAATTCCCTGAAGAGGTCGGAATCGTCCGGGTCTATGTCGAGCTTGAAGATCCTTCCCTCGGCAATCATGTCGGTGATGGAGAGTACATCGTACTCACGGTATGCATTGTACCTCTCCTCGATCGTCTCGAGCATGTCGGCATATGTTACATCGGTCTCCTCGATTGCCCTGTAGATTGCCTCCCTCTTCACGATTGCTACATGGGCCTTCTCATCCTTTCCCTTTGCATATACCCAATAGACTGCAGCAAGTGCAAATCCGATGAGCAGTTCGTCTATCATGGGGATCGGATCTCTCACAGCAAGCGAGAAGACGAAGTATGCAAGGACGAAGATGATTGCGGAGACGATCAGTCTCACTACATATCTCCTCTCCTGGATCCAATGGCTTACTGCCATCCTCGCATCGCTCTTCAGCGAAAGCATCAGGGCCTGTTCGTCCTCCCATTCGAGAAGTCCCGACGAGTATATGCCAAGATCCACCTTGTCGGTGGTCTCCGAATCGATTTCAATCTGTGGAATTGAGGAGATTACCATCTTCTCCTCGCCAAGTCTCAGGAAAAAGCATTTCATAACAGTAAATATAATCGTATGGGAAACAAATAGCAATTGAAAGGAAATGGGCCTACCGGACGATAGACCCATGTGGATTCATTACCTGAGGTGCAATCAGAGAGCTGACTTGAAGTCTGCGAGGATGTCGTCGACTCTAGCCTCGAGAGCCTTTCTTCCATCCTTTCCCTCTGTGAGGAAGATGTAGTACTTGATCTTAGGCTCGGTGCCTGAAGGTCTTACTACAAGCTTCTCGCCGCTCCTGAACCTGATGATGATTACATCAGCCTTAGGGAAGCCTGTATTCTCGCCAAGGAGGTCCTCGACCTTCTCGATCTCCCTTCCTACAAGTACGTCTCCGGACTTGAGAGCCCTGAACTTCTTCATGATGGCAGCCATCTGATCCTTTCCTGCTGCTCCCTCGTAGTCGCGTGCGAAGACGACCTCTGTGGAGTAGCCGTAAGCTGCGTAGATTGCATCGAGTCTCTGCTGGAGTGTGATTCCCTGCCTAGCGTAGTGGCACATCATCTCTACAGCTGCAACTGTGGAGGATACTGCATCCTTGTCATGTACATCGTTGACTGTAAGGAAGCCATAGGACTCCTCGCAACCGAAGAGGTACTTCCTGCCGCAGTCTGGATTGTCGTCGATTGCCTGCATCTGCTCTGCAATGTACTTGAATCCTGTGAGGACGTCGCGGCACATGCCACCGTTCTTCTCGGCGATCTTCTTCACGAGGTCTGTCGTTACAAGGCTCTTCACTACGAATGGCTTTACAGCGTCCTCTCCATGCTGTTCCTTGTATGTTACAAGGAGGTAGTCGGCAAGGAGTGTTGCGATCTGGTTGCCTGTGAGGAGCATGTACTCTGTCTTCTCGCTGTTCTTCGGGATTGCGATTCCGAGCCTGTCTGCATCAGGGTCTGTACCGAGAACGATATCTGCCTTGACTTCCTTTGCAAGCTCGATGACCTTTGTCATTGCCTCCCTAGACTCTGGGTTAGGAAGCTTCACTGTAGGGAACGATCCATCCGGTTCCTTCTGCTCCTCAACTACGTGTACGTTGATGCCGAGCGTCTTGAGCATTGTAGTTACAGGAACAAGTCCAGATCCATGGAGTGGAGTATATGCTACTGTGATAGGAGCGTTCTGGACAAGCTCAGGTCTCCTGAGGGATGAGATCACCATCCTGTAGTAGGACTCGTCGACTTCAGCTGGAACGGAGAGTAGAACTCCCTTTCTCCTTGCCTCCTCCTCGGAGATGTCCTTGATGTCCTTTGCCTCTACTGCGTTTGCAAGCTTTGCAATGTTGATGTCATGTGGAGGAGTAACCTGTCCACCGTCTGACCAGTAGACCTTGTAGCCATTGTACTTCGAAGGGTTATGGCTGGCTGTAACTACGATACCCGCTGTTGTCTTGAGATGTCTTACACAGTATGAGAGCATCGGTACTGGATGAAGTGTATCGTAGAGATATGTCTTCACACCGTTGGCTGCAAGTACAAGTGCTGCAGAGAGTGCGAACTCCTTGGAGAAATGTCTGCTGTCGTATGCGATTGCAACGCTGGAATTCTCGATTGTTGAAAGGTAGTCTGCCAGTCCCTGTGTCACCTTTCTTACCATGAATGTGTTGATGCGGTTTGTACCACCACCGATTACACCACGCATTCCAGCAGTACCGAAAGCGAGTGCTGTGTAGAACCTGTCATAGAGACCTTCCCAATCCTGCATCTCGATAGCCTGCTCGACTTCACTTCTGAAGATCTCGTTCTGCTCACTGGAAATGTAGAGGCGCGCCTTGTCGAGGACCTCTTTCTTCATCTTCTCGGTGATTTCCATTTGCTGTAAACCTCCCAATGGTTATATAGCTTAACCTATTTTACCTTTTTAATGTCAGCTCTCATTTTCCCACAGATTCAGTGGAAAGGAAAGCCTCTTGCAACATTTTACCATCTGTTGAGAGGCCAATGGGTAAAATTTATTGTTTCTGGAGCGTTAAAAGGGATTATCCAACACGGAAAGGGAAAGACAACGTCATACCCTTCCAAGTATCTCGGCCCTGAGCTCCTCGACTGTAGCAAGAACAGGACAGTTGCAGCCAGAGAGCTCCTCGGGAGTCCTGAAGCCATAGGAGACTATGAGAGTATCGAGGTTGGCATTCACACCTGTCTGGTAGTCTACCATGCTGTCCCCTACGAGCAGGGTCTCCTCTCTTGAGGAGCCGATCTCCTCGAGGATGCTGTCGATGAGTGCAGGATCCGGCTTAAGGAGAGCACCTATCCTATGTCCTCTTACAAGAGCGAACGGGATTCCCGGGAAGAAGTGCCTTACAAGATATGGAACGAGCGTCTCATCCTTGTTTGAGAGGACAGCCATCTTGATGTTCCTCTCCTTCAGCTCCTCCATCATGCCGTAGATGCCTTCATATGGATATGTATGCATGTCCGGATGTGCATCGTAATATGCTATGAGATTATCATACATCCTCATCTTGGCATCCTTGCCGATGACGAATCCCCTGGACTTCAGTTCGATGGCCCTGTTGAGAGTATTCATCAGTCCGGAGCCTACGAAGAGTCTTGTCTCCTCGAGGGTGATGCCGTCGAGACCGAAGTCGTGAAGTGCATGATTGACTGCACCCTGGATATCTGGAAGTGTATTCAGGATTGTTCCATCCAGATCGAAAATTACAGTATTCTTCATTCTACTACCTAAAGAGAGCTATATATTACCTGTCTTCCTTCTCTTCCTTCAAGGCCTGCTTCTTTCGTCTGAGGTATTTTCTCTCGCTAGGAGTCCTCTTCTCGAAGGATTTTGAGGTAAGTCTGCTGAGGCTCTTGTTCTTGTGGTCGGATATTATATAGGTACCGACTATTGCAGAGAACAGGCAGATTCCCAAAAGTCCTAGCCATGCAAGGCCCTTATGCATGAATGGAAGTTCTACGTTCATTCCGTAGAAACCTGTGATGAAGGTCGGGAACATCAGGGACAGCGAGATTACGGTAAGTCTCTTCATGATGATGTTCATGTTGTTGCCGATGATCGAGCCGAAGGCATCCATTGTGGATGTCAGGATGTCCGTATATATCTTGGCCATCTGGATGGCCTGCTTGTTATCGGTGATAGCATCGTCGAGGAACTCCTCCTCTTCCTCGCTGTTCATCCTGAAGTAAGGTGTCTTCTGTAGCTTCTCGAGAAGCATCTGGTTGTCCTGCAGGGATGTCGTGAAGTAGACAAGTGACTTCTGGATCTCCAGGAACTGGAGGAGTTCGTAGTTCATGACGGACTTGTGGAGCTGTTCCTCTACAAGGTCCTTCTGCCTGTTGAAATACTTGAGGAGGCGAATGTATACGAGGGCGGCCCTTCCAAGGATCGATACAACCAGTCCTTCCTTTGTTCCAACCGGGCAGTTACGCACCCTGCGCCTTGCAAGGTCATCGATAACTACAGAGTCTTCCTTGCAGATCGTTATGATCTGGTCCTTCCTGATTACGATACCCAGAGGGATGCATGTCCTTACCAGGGGATTGTCCTCATCCTCCTCATCCGATGGAAGACGGCAGATGATTACCGTGTAGTCATCCTCCTTCTCGATTCTCGCCTGCTCATCGGAGTCCATGACGTCTGCAAGCAGCTCACTTTCTATCATGTACTCGTCGGTAAGGGTGGAGATATCCTCCCTGTCGATGTTTCTTGCATCGATCCAAGTATAGTTCTGGTTTCTGGTTATGTCTGTTCGTCTTACAATCATGCCGAGTGTCCTTCAGAGGAGGTCATCTCTCATGATAGCATAGGTAGAGACCTTCTCAACTCACTTTAGATTATTGCTTATAGGTAAAGGGTTACCCGCCGCGTCGTCCATAGAATGAAGATCTCCTTGTTCAATTGTTCCGGCCTAGAATGGCCAAAGAGAACTATAACATAAACTACACATAAGAAAAAGTACTGCAGAAGTCCTATCATAGTGACCAAGATCCAAGCTATGTATATAATTGTGATTGTCCAGAAGGGGACACATCAAAGGAGATATCTCAATGAAGAAAGCACTTACAGTCTTCCTGATTGCAATCGTTGCAGTGACAGGAGTATTTGCAGCAACAGACGTAGACCTTGCCATCAACCTCAAGAGCAACTTCTTCGAATTCGGTTTTTCTGCCAAGGATAACGACACAAAGTTCGAAACCCCGAAAATCGGTCTCGACATCGATGGAACATTCATCTTCGACAGGCACAATGGTTTCTATATCGACCTTGGCTTCAACATGAAGGAAGGCAACACATTCACAGTTGCCGGTGGCTATGCCTACACAGAGCCACTTTCAAACACAATGGACCTCGTACTCGGAATCGGCCCACACTTCAAGATCAGGAGCAACAGCTTCGACATCGGTGCTGACTTCAACTGCGACTTCAAGATGGACATGACACAGAAGATGTTCTTCAGATTCGGTCTTGGCGTAGACATGAACTTCGCAACAATCGCAAAGGGCAACAGCATGGGTTACTTCGATATGCAGTTCGTAATTCCAAGAGTCGCCATCGGCTGGGATTTCTGATAGAAAACCAGAGCAGGTTTCCAGGAGGAGAGCAATCTCCTCCTTTTTCTATGCATCCATCCACGACTTGATTGCATTCTCCAATATCCTGTCGATTTCCCTTCTGGTCTTCAGGCATTCCTTCGGATACTCCCTACCTGCCTTGAAGGCAATGAATGTCATCAATGTTCCGATTCCAGGGCATATCTTCCTGAACATCCTCTCAGGGAATACGAAATGGGTTCCCTTCTCGAAGGTATGGATTTCATAGGTGCATTCGTGAGGAACCTTCTTCAGATGCTCATCAATACGCCTTATGTAGCGGCATGTATCCCATAGTGCATCATCCTCAGCGCCAACAAATACAACATGTCCCTTAATGTCCTCGGTCCTTACCCTGCAGGCTTCCATATCAGTGCACATTCCTTCCGATTCATCGAATAGAGGACGTGAGCGAAACATATCACCATTCCTCTTCCCTTCCTCGACAACAGACTGGTAGTAATCGGGATGCCTCTTCGAGAAAGGCATGAATGGAAGAGGCCTTCCTTTCCAGGAGAGCGTAGACTCCCTACCATTACCAGGCCATTCACCGCAGCCATCCCTCTTTCCCCTGTAGTATCCTTCCATTATCCAGTCTGATGGAGTGAGCGCTATCGTCAAGGTGATCTCGGGATAGTAGCTTGCTGCAACGAGGCTCGTCATTCCTGTAGTGGATGCACCCATTATCGCAAAGTGGCAATTCCCCCGCTTCCTTCCCTCTTCTATTGCCATTCCATATCTCTCGATTGGAAAGTCATGGAAGGCATAGGAGCCCCTGTCCGGACTCATTGCAAGGACATTTACACCTAACTCATGTGCAAATTTCACGCCTGCTTTTGCAAGGATGTCATCGGTATTGTCTCCAATCTGCATGATTACCATGTATTCGGAGCCGCTTCTGCAAGGATAGTAGGTTCCATAGAACCCATCCCTCTCGATGCTGAAATATTCTCTTGTCATATTGTTTCCCCAATCTGATGATACACCCATTACGGAAATCGAGACAAAGAAAAACCAGGCGATGAAGCCTGGCTTTATATAATCAATTCCAGATGAATGGCTTGAATGGATACTCGTTCTCGATCTTCCTGAAGCGGCTCTTCGGATCCTTAGGAAGGAACACCTCCTCGTCCCTGAGGCCGAATGTCCTCAGCACTGCCTTTCCAAAGAGGTCCTCAAGATGCTCTTCAGTTGCACCAGCGTTTCTCAGTGCATCGAGAAGCATGAGAGTTCCCGAGAATCCCGGAATGCCGCTAGCACCCTTCACCTTGTCCTCGATTGTGTGAGGTGCGTGGTCGGACTCGACAAAGTCGATCCTTCCATCGAGAAGCGCTGCAAATACTTCAGCCCTGTCCTCTTCTGGTCTTAGCGGAGGATTCATCTTGAGTCCCCTGGAATTGTCATGAGCTTCCTCAAGATTGTAGAGTGCGTGGTGAGCTGTTGCTCCCATGGAGATACGCATTCCGCTTTCCTTGGCCTTCATTACCTCCTCGATTGCTCCCCTTGTGGAGACATGGCAGATATGAAGGTGTCCCTTGAAGTTCTCTTCCCTGCAGATCCTGATGATCCTCTTCGCGCTCTCGACTTCAGAGATCGATGGGCGGGCATCGGAATGGGTTGCAAAGTCACTAGGATTGTACTTCCTGCTGTCGTTCAGGTCTTCCATCTCTGCATGCACTGCCAATACTCCCTGGTAGTTGCACTTAGAGAGTGTCCCTATTACATTCCTCTGAAGCTCCTCGGTCACAAGTCCCATGTTTCCTGTTGAGTTTGCAAGGAACATCTTCAGTCCGCAGACCAGCGGGAACAGCGATCCATGGACCATTACCATATCCTCGACCTGCTTCAGGTCGGATGTCAGACCCGCATAGAGGTGGTAGCCCATCCTATGCTTTCTCGCAAGCTCAGTTCCAAGTGCGAGTCTATCCAGGATAGTCTCCCTGTCCGTACAGACAGGATTGGTATTAGGCATGTCGAACACACGGGTAATACCTGCTTTCCTTGCAACAGCGAGACCATGTTCGATGGTCTCCTTGTCCTTCTGGTTCCAGTCTCTCAGATGTACATGCGGGTCTATCATATATCAAAGCTCCACGTTGTTGTTGATGATGTAATCCCAGGAGAGGAATGTTCCCTGCTTGCAAGGAATACGACCACCACATACACACTCACCACACATGCCGATTCCGCACATTGTCTGAGTCTCTACGCTGATGTTGATCCTCTCTGGCTTCACACCGAGTGCCATGAAGCGCTCAGCTGCCTTCTTCATCATGATTGTAGGTCCGACTACATAGATTGCTGTGTCGCCCTCGACATCCTTCTCATCGAATGTCGTGAGTACGCGGCCTGGCATTCCATCGTCAGGTACTACTGTATACTTGCCGTATTTCTCCAAATCCTCCTGCATGAGGCCCTTTCCAACAGGTGCTGTAGGAAGACCAAGGCGGATATCCATCTTGGTTCCATCCTTGTAGAGCTCCTCGGCAAGAAGATTGAGTACTACGATTCCGGTTCCTCCTCCGATGAGGATTGCCTTGTCTGCCTTCTTCGTCTCGATTGGCTTACCGCAGAGTCCACGGACGTAGATCTCGTCTCCGACATTGAGGTCCCTGCACTTCTCTGTGAACTCGCCGCGAACCTTGATGATGAAGGAAAGTGGATCGTTCTTTGCTACCGAGAATGGTCTCTCGCCGACTCCTGGTATCCAGAGGAATACGAACTCGCCAGCCTTGCAGCTGCCATTTCCATCGAGTGTAAGTACGACAGTTGCCTCATCGTACATCACCTTCTTCTCGATTGTATGTCTCTCATACTCGAGAGCGCTGTGGTCGTCTGATAGATACTTTCCGGTATCCTCACCGTTCTTGACGGCTCCGAAGAATGCATTCCACTCTGTTGGATATACGCGTGCGATTGCAGAACCGATTCCAACGGAATCTGCACCTGCCTCGATCATGCGTCTGGCATCCTCTGCGGACGATACTCCTCCCATGCCGAGGATGATTGGATCGTCGCCGATTGCATTTCTTATCTCAGAGATGCATTCGATTGCCTTGTCCTTCACCCATTCGCCGGATGCGCCGCCCTTTCCTCCAACCTTGTTCTGGAGGATTGCCTTGCCATCCTTCTCGTATAGAAGTGGACCGACTGTGTTGATTGCAGCAATACCATCAGCTCCTGCATCGATTGCAGCCTTGGCAATCTCACCGATGTTCTCTACGTTCGGTGTGAGCTTGATGATGAGGAGGCTCTTCCTCTCTGGGTACTCGGTTGCGATGTACTCGACGAATTCCCTTACAGCTTCGATATCTGTTCCGATGGAAGCTCCGAATCCCTTCGCTGCATGAGGACATGAGAAGTTCAGCTCCTCCATGTCTGCAATATCATCGAATCTCTTCACGAGAGTGAGGAAGTCCTCCTTTGTGGAAGCAGAGAGGGAGACGTTGAGGATAGCCCTCATTCCCTCTTCCCTGATTTCCCTGAGTGGTGGGTATGCAACCTCCATTCCTGGATTCCTCAATCCTACGGAGTTGCCGAAATCACCAAGCTTAGGGCTTGTGATTACAGGTGGCTTGTTACCAGGATTCGGAACGACCTGGAAGCTCTTTGTAGTGATGATGTCGATATTGGTGATTTCCCTATCGAACTTCCTTACAAGCTCCGGCTTTGTGGATGCAACGCCGGATACTGTTGATAGATATACTTCTCCCTTCCTATGGTTCAGGTGAAGCTTCCTGTATGCAATGTTATCCTCTCTCACTTGGAAGGAGCCTCCTTGATGAGCTTTTCGAGGGAAGCGATGCATCTCTCGAGCCAGTTCTCCGGTGCATCTCCCTTCTTCCATGGATGTGTAAGGCCTGAAGAGGAGTTGATTCTTGCAAGCTCTCTTGGATATCCTGCCCTGTCGAGTGCTGCAATTACATCAGGAGCGGAACCGCCCTGAGAACCTACACCAGGGATGAGCATTGCAATCTCCTTGTCGTGGTAGTAGGATGCGATGTCCTCGAGCTCGACCATGTTTGTAGCGCCTACTACAGCACCGAATCCCGGTCTGCCATCTGCCCACTCTACGATCTTGTGTGCAACAAGCATGTATACTGGGTAGTTTGTGTGCTCATCGACCATATCGAGGATTGTCTGGTTCTGGATATCCTTACCGCCTGGGTTTGATGTCCTGTTGAGGATGTACATTCCCTTTCCCTCGAATACGAATGGGGAGACGGAATCTGTTCCCATGTAAGGGGAGACAGTGACTGAATCTGTCTGCCAACCTTCGAATGCTTCCTTTGCATAGTTGAGGCTGCTCTTTGCGATGTCGCCACGCTTGCTGTCGAGGATCACTGGGATTCCAGGGAAGAAATCTCCAAGGAGGTCAAGCACTCCTGCAAGTGCCATGGATCCGGAGAAGTCACCCTTTCTTGGATTGTCGAGTATTGCATAGTAGCCGATATTTGGCTTGAAAGCTGCAGGGATGAGGTTCTTTGCCTTCATCTCTGTGAAGAGCATCCTCATATATGTGAGGATTCTCTCTGTTGAAGGAAGCTCTGGAAATGGAAGTACTTCGAGTACAGGATCGAGTCCCATACATACGATGTTGCCGGTCTTCTCGGCACTTGCTCTTAGGATTTCGTTGTAGTTCATTCTTTTTCTTTCTAGCCTTGCGGCTACCCCATATAATTCTTACCTTTCTAGGTAGAGTCTTAAGTTTTGCTTTCCGTGGAAAAACGGGACATTAGAGAAAAGGAGAGGATAAGCACCCTCTCCTTCATGTCGATGTCGATCAGACCTCTCTTGGGAAGCCGCGCTTCTCACCCCAGCCAAATGGATCCTTTCTCCATTCGTGAAGTGCTTCAGCTTCCTCAGCGTTGATGTAACCGATCTCCTCAGCTGTCTTGACCATCTGGTCGTATGTGAGGATTGTGTGGAATGTGCACTCAGGCTCGAGAGCTGCGAATGCATCTACAGACTTCTGGAGTCCGTATGTGAAGATTCCGAGGCACTCTGTTACGTTTCCCTCTGCTGCCCTGATTGCCTCGACAGCCTTGATTGAGGATGAACCTGTGCTGATGAGGTCCTCGATGAGAAGGATGTTTGCATTGTGGTAGGAACCGTCCTTGCCAAGACCTTCGATCTGATGGCCAAGGCCATGGTCCTTGTTGCCGGATCTTACATATGAAAGTGGCTTGTTGAGTCTGTCGGCAAGAGATGTTGCATGAGGAATACCTGCTGTAGCAGTTCCTGCAATGTTGTCGACCTTGAGGCCAAGGGAGTCGATCATGTCAGAGAAAGCGTCGCAGATGAGTGCTCTGTACTTTGAGTTGGCAAGAAACTGTCTGTTATCGTTGTAGATAGGCATCCTGTAGCCGCTTGCCCATCTGAATGGGTTGGAGATCTGCAGTCTGATTGCACCGAGCTCGAGAGCTGCCTTTGCAAGCTGTGGTCCGTAGTAGTTTGTGATTTCTTCCAATGTCTTCATTGTTATTCCGGTTGCACTTAGTCTTCGCACAACCTTTTGCTCCTTATGAAAATATCCGACATGCAAAACATGCCCTGACTGAAAAGGGTCCTGGGTCCCCTAATATTGTATGATACCTTTTGATATCAGACTGAACAAGTGTAAAAACACCATAATTCCCTGCTTATTCAACAATATGCGACCGGAAGACGGTAAAGTCCACCGATCGCATGTGGTTCAAGGTATCCCGGATGGCTTATCTTGCCTTGTTCCAGATCTCCTTGAAGCTGTGTACCCTGCCGCAGTATGCGCACTGGAACTGACCGTCGTGAGTCCTGTGGAACTTTGCAGGAACTCCCTCTCCGTTCACTGGATGGCTGATGCATGCCTCGTTGGAGCAGCAGAGATCCTCGAAGTTGTAGATTCTTGGAGGTGTGTGAGTCCTGAACTTCTTGCTTACCTTTCCGTCCTTTACGATGTTGAGTGTGCAGTTAGGGGCAAGAGCTGCAAGTCTCTTGAGGTCCTTTCTTGTAAACTCGTACTCACCAGGTCTGAAGATGATTCCCTTGTAGGAACCGTCCTTGCCGGAGGAAACCCACTCTCCACCCTTTCCGTCATCGATGTTGAGTACGGAAGCGATGAGTCTCATGTGGTTCCTGATCTCGTTTGGTGTATCGCCCTTGCAGATGTGGTCGATTACGATTCCATTTGCAATTGGTCTTACGCCTTCGCTGTAGTTCTTGTCGTCGTTCTTCTTCTCCTGGCTTGGCTGGACCTCGACGATGTAGTCCTCTGTCTTGTAGTCCTTCTTCTCTCTTGCTGGACCGTCGTAGTCGTCACCGATTACACCAGCGAGGATGGAGATGAGGACAATCCTGCAGTAGTAGCCGTTGATTGCCTGTCTCTCCCAGCCGTTGAAGGAAGTCTTGTCGAGGAATGTTGGGATTGTAGGATGCTCCTTGTGTCTTGGAAGTGGATGATAGAACTTTGTAGCTGGATCGACCCTGTCCATGAACTCCTTCTTGAATGTAATGGCCTCTCTGAGTACTGGAGCCTTCTGGAGGATCTTCTCACCCATTCTCTCGAGCTGTGGGCGTGTGAAGTACCACATCTTCGCTACATCAGCCTGGTTGAGGTACTCCTCGATGGAAGCGTAGATCCTGACGTCGAAGCCGTTCTCCTTCATCTCCTCGATGTAGTGCTCAGGCATCATCAGCTCCTCTGGAGCGATGAGGTCTACCTTTACCTTATCGAAGAGCTTGAGGCCGTCGACCTTGGAGTGAACTGTCCTTCCGTGGTAGAGGTCACCTACGAGTGCAACGTGGATCGACTCGAAGCTCATGCCGTTGTCCTCGAGGAATGTGAACTCATCAAGGAGTTCCTGTGTTGGGTGCTCGTGCTTGCCGTCTCCTGCGTTGATGAAGGATGGCTTGTATGGTAGGCCGTTTCTCTCAGCGTACTCAGCTGTCTCCTCGCTGAGCCACTTTGTAAGTCCCTCGACTGTGGACCTTACGATGAAGATCATGTTCCTGTAGCCAGCGAGCATGTTGAATGTGTCGGCGTAGCTTTCACCCTTGTTGATGGAGGAAGAGGAGCAGAGGAGCTCAGATACCTTTACATGGTGGAATTCAGCTGCGTTCCTGAATGATTCCTTTGTTCTTGTGGAGTTCTCGAGGAATACCTCGTAGATACCGAAGTCAGGGTCGTTGATCCTGAACTTGTCCATTGTTGCCTTGTCGTTAGTCTCGATGGCCTTCTTGAGTTCTGCGCACTTCCTGAAGAAATATCTTCTTTCTTCGATTGAGAAGTCCTCGATGACGTTCAAACTGCGTTCCTTGAACATATTTGTCATGTTTTCCTCCAAAAAAAGTGGTTCGTGAAAAACACGAACCACTGAATATCAAATCTTGAAATACTGGAAAACAGAAGAAGTAGGAATTGTGTAGATGTAACAATGTGCCATGCTTCTAATCATATTTTCCTCGCTGCGAGAGATATTAACAGGTTTCCCCATCAATGTCTACTCCCTTTTTCCACTTGCATCAGCATCGTTTTCGATGGCTGAAAGGAAGGAATCCATGTCACCGATTCCGGATTCGCCGCCAGCATCGAAGGATGTGAAGACACTGCTCCTGACCTCATCCTCCATCTTCATTCCATCAGGGAAGGCGAGAGGAGCGTCGTAAAGGTACTTGCCTTCATCAGTCTTGAACCTGGACCTGACCTGGTTCTGGTAGATCTTCCTGTACTTCTTAGGGGAGAATACGTAATCACGCCTGATCCTCTCCTCTCCGCCGGACTCTCCGTAACCATAGCCATATCCATAGCCGTAACCGGACTTCTGGCTTCCATCCCTCCTGCGGCTGCCGAAGCTTGTCTCCTTGAGTGCAAGACCATTGAGACATACACCTACGATATTCGCCTTGCAGCTGCTGAGCTCGGTCTTGAGGAGCTTGACATCATCGGAGCGTGTTATTCCAGCTCTTGTAACAAGGAATACATCCGGAACTACATGGGCGATTGTCATGATCTCGGATGCAAATGTCAGAGGAGGAGCATCGAAGAAGATGAAGTCGTAGTACTTGTCCACAGCCTTGATGAAGGATGAGATCCTGTCTGACTGGATTACGAGGGAAGGTACGATCGATACCTTTCCGACTCCGATGGTATTCAGGCTTGGAAGCTCTGGATAAGGAACCCTGATGCACCTGTCGATCGGCTCCTTGCCGAGAAGCAGGTCGACGATTCCCTTCTCAGAGTCTGTGATCTCGAAGATATCGTCAACAGATGGCTTCCTGATATCGAGGTCTACAACGAGTACGCGCTTGCCATTGAGAGCGAGTGCATATGCGATGTTTGCAAGAGTCGAGGACTTACCATCCGACTTGTCGGTTGAACATACTGTGATATGCTGGTTGCCGAGTGTCCTTCCATAGATGAGTGCATATGCAATGTGCTTGTAGCGCTCTGAGATGAAGGACATAGGCTTTGCAGCCATTGCAAGGGAGGACCTGACGTCTGCCTCCGGATTCTCGGACCTCTTCTCCTCCTTCTCCATCTCCTTTTTCCTGATGTCGGAGGAGGTAGCAGGCTTGCTGAGTGGAATCCAGCCGAGCATCGGGATATCTGGACCAAGTGCCTTCGATAGGTCATCCCTGTTCTTGATTGTCCTATCCAGAAGTCCAAGTACAACTGCAATGCCGGCACCTGCGAAGATACCGAGGAATGCTCCGAGTATGACGATCTTGAACTTGGAAGGAGCTACCGGCTTAATTGGAAGCTCTGCCTTGTCGATTGATGTTACATTGTTCTTTACAGATGCCTTCAGGAGTGCTGTCTCGCTCTCCATCTCCCTGAGCTTCAGTGAAAGCTGGTGATAGAGCTGCACATCTGCCTTGAGCTCTGTAAGCTGTCTCTCGATCTCAGGTAGACGAGAAAGCTTTTCATTGAGGTCAAGCTTCTCGTCGGCAAGTACATCGAGCTTGACCCAGGATACGAGATATTGGCTGAGAGCCGCTGCATATTCAACATCGACGAGATCGGAAACATTTATGAGGTTGTTCTCGAGCTCAACGATCGCCTCCTCCATCATGAGGGTGAGGGCGTAGTATCTTTCGCTCTGGCTCTTTGAGAGAACCTGGATCTGGCTCTTTGCTGTGGAAGCGAGGACATCATAGAGGAGTTCCTCGCGATACCATGCATAGATGTCACTGAGGATCATCTCGACGTCCTCGGATGCCGTGTATGCAATCCTGATGTCTGCAAGCTCAGGATTCTCGAGCTCTGCATCCCTGAGGATCTTCTCTGCATCGAGCCTCTCCTCCATCAGCGGTTCCTCCACGAGGGAATAGTAGCCGAGCTTGGCAAGGTCGAGCTTGCTCTCCTCCTCCATCTGGAGGATGGAATACTCCCTCTGGAACCTGGATAGCTTCAGCGATGCATTCTCGAGTTCCCTCTCGATCTCAGGAATCTGGGAGGAGACGAACTCGAGCTGGCTCTCTACAGAGTTGCGGCTGATGCCTGTGAGCATATCCGAGTAGCTCTCTGCAAGCATGTTGCAGAAATCGCGGGCAAACTCCGGAGAAGAATTCTTCACTGATATCCTTACGAAGTTGGTATCCTTGACAGGGGTTATGGATACGCTCTCCTTGAGAGTCTCATAGTCAAGAGGATGCTCGAGATCTGAATACCTGACTCCCTCCGCAGTTGTGTACTGGGTAAGGTCGAGCTTTGAAAGTGCATTACGGTATGTAGTGCGGGAATTCATGATCTCGATCTCTGTGGAGATCTTTCCTGTATTGGAGATAGCCGTACCGAAGAGGTTCGAGAGGTCGCTCGACTCCCCGATAGGCTCAACCATTATCGAAGTGGATACTTCATAGATCGGTGTTGCAGTCTGCACATAGAAGACTGCAAGTGCTGTGCATACTACAAAGCAGAGGATGATGATCCAGATCCTGCTGATTACGCTCTTGAAGAGATCGGAAATGGAGATCTCCATCTCTTCTACTTCGTTTTCATTTTCACTCATCTCATTCTCCTTCATTTAGAATGCACCCAAGGTATGTGCGATACCTACTGACGTGCTTATGATCAAAAGTATTGAAGATACAAGTCCAATTATTGTATTTGCAGTAGCTGTATCCATCTTGAAAGAACTTTCCTGTACATTGATCACCATCTCAGGTGTGATGACAGTGGAGACCGAAACCTTCTTTCCATCCTTGTCGAAGACTACGTAGTCACCGTTCTTCGATGCGCTGCTGCTGAGACCGCCTGCAAGGTTGATGTAGTAGGAAGCTGTCTTTCCCGGAACATAGCCATAGAGACCCGGCTTCACGACAGAGCCTGTAACGGATACGAACATCTGGCTGAATGGAATCACGATCCTGTCTCCAGCCTGGAGCTTCATCTCACCGCTGGAGGCTCCATTGTAGAGTATGTCGGCGAAGTTGACCTTGATGACCTCGTCCCCCCTATGGATCTCGACGTTCCTGAGATCGGAGGAATCACTGAAGATGGATGCAAATGCATCGATGAGGTCTGAAAGGGTCTCACCTTCAGAGAACCTGTAGTAGTATGTCTCGTACTTGGATCCGGCTATGATGTTCTGGGCATTGGAGCTCCTGAGAGCACCTTCAACGGAAAGAGACTTCACATCAGCCTTGGATGGGGATACTGCAACCACATCTCCATCGAGAAGTACGAAGTCCTCGTCCACGTCGACCATGATGTCTTCAGAATAGTTTCCTTCAACCGAGCGCGTTACCCTGACCTCGTCGCTCTTGACCTTTAGGCCACCGGAATACCTGGAAAGGAGTGCTGAGAGATTCTCGCCTTCGAGAAGCTGATATACACCAGGGCGCTTGACCTCCCCGACGATTGTGATGGTCCTTTCTGCTGGAGTGAAGGTGACAGTATCGCCTGGCTCGAGGAATGGATTGTCCTCAAGCTTCCCTTCCTTCATTGCGGCAAAGAGGTCGTAATGCTCGACCTCTCCATCATTTCCCATGACCTCGACATCCCTTAGGGATGCATCGGATGATGCCAGATAGAGCATGTCAGATAATCTATATAGCCCGTTTACAGGAACGCTTGCAGTTGAATGCACTGCACCCTTTACGGTAACGGAGAAGATTCCGAGACCTGTAAGTTCCACAACCGGCTCACTGAACCTGTTGTTCCTGATGAGCATATCGAAGATCTCGTTCCTTACGACTCCGAACTCCCTGCCACCTGCAGCTACATCCCCGATTCCGGGAATGCGTACATTTCCATCATATGGAACACGGAGTGTGAGTACGATCGGCTTCGTCTGAGCCTTCTCGATGTAGGAAACCGTTATGGTGTCCCCTGTCCTGAGTATGTATTCAGGATCGCTGGAAGCGAGAAGGATATCCAATTCGCTCATCGGTCTCATCTGGTAGACTGGAGCCTCTCCCATTGGAAGAGACATCTCCTCTCTCGCTTCAACTCTCCCCGAGAGTCGAGGACTTACAACAACCTCGGCTGCAAATACATTCAAGCTGACTGCAAGGAGGATGAAACTTATAAGAAGTCTCGTTTTCTGTTTCATTGAAAACCCCTATATTCATGCACGGACCATGGGAATGGCACCGTGTCGACATCTAAGTAAGGAACAATCCATGAAGGGAAGACTGGGCCTTCCATGCATAGATTACCATTCTTGATTATACCAAAGACTTAGACATCCGTGAATCATATAAAAATGGAAATACATACAGAATAACAAGATGAAAAGGGAACTCGTGTAGAGTTCCCCATATATCAGAGCAGGTAGTCAGTCAAGTCGCTAGATGTGTAGGCCACATCCTCGGCCCCATATCCCGAATGGAAACCAAAGCCCCAGGAGACTGCAAGGAATGGAATTCCTGCAATCCTTGCGCCATTCTGGTCGCTTTCACTGTCGCCAACCATAAGTACGCGATCTCGCGGTAATCCAAGGTCCGCAAGCGACATCTCGATGATGTCTCGCTTGGTAAGGCTCTCAGTGTGGTCAGAACCATGGATCGTATCGAACACATCACCAAAGTCGGATCCAAGAAGCATCCTCCTTGCAACCTGCTCGTTCTTCAGGGTACTGACTCCAATCCTGAAGCCGGCCTTCTTCAGATCATGGACCGCCTCCACAAGGTCTGGATAGTATCCATACATCTCGGCTCCTCCACATACAGGATAGAGCCTGATATACTCATCAACCGCCTTCTCGAGGATACCTCCATCAAGTCCGAATACATCTGCAAAGCCGACATGAAGAGGTGGCCCTATGAAATGCCTCTCGAATAGGTTCCTGTCCCCCACAGGAGGAATGCCGAGTGCCTTGGCTGTTTCATTTGCTGTGAAGATGATTCCGTCGGAAGTGTCGAGAAGTGTTCCGTCAAGATCGAAGATGACGGCATCAAATCTTCCCATCGAGAACCTCCAGGACCCTTTCAAATGCAGCAGGAGAACCAGATAGGACATTCAGCGATCCGTCCACGTTCTCTGTATACTCGGCCTTCCCACCCGCTTCGCGGACTATGATGAGACCGGCTGCAATATCGTAGAGATTCAGGAATCTCTCGTAGTACGCTGCGCACCAGGAAGCAGATGTCGAGCATAGGGAGAATGCCGCTGAGCCGATTGACCTTACATCGGAGAAGTCCTCGTAGAGTCTTCTCTCGATCTCAATGTATCGGTCGAGCTCTTCATGTCTCCTATGAGGTGGTACCAGCAGGATCAGGCTCTCATGGAGATCCCTTTCCTCGATTGCAAGCCTTTCATCATTGAGGAATGCACCCTTTCCAAGGTATGCCCTGAACATCAGACACTGCCTAGGTACATAGACAATGCCGAACAGGATCTCGCCACCGCGCTCGAAGGCGACGGAGATTGTATAGCCGGGAAATCCATTCATGAAATTGACGGTTCCGTCTATCGGGTCGATTATCCAGCGGTCCTGGGAGGATCCGCTGATTCCACTCTCCTCTGCAAGGAATGAATCCTCTGGATACTCCTCGTGGATTGCCTTGACGAGCATGTCCTCGACAGTCCTGTCTGCAACAGTCACGTAATCGTTCTCACGCTTTACGGAGACACTGCTCCTGAGGCTTTCATGCTCGAGAAGGAATTCTCCGCACCTTCTCACCAGGGAAAGTGCGAAGCCATATCTTGAATCGGTCATTTCTGACCTCTTGCGATGAGTCCCTCACCGATTACGGTTACGATCTTCCAGTTGGAAGCGGAGAAGTCATCGCGTGTGATCTTCCTCAGCTCAACGCTCTCGACAACGAAATCCTTGTTCACATAGAGGATGAGTGCATTCCACTCCTCCTTGCCCTTGGCATACATTACACCGCCGGCATTGTTCATCAGCTCGTTCTCTCTGAGTGCATCGTAGAGCTTGCTCTTAGCAAGAAGGATGGACATGTCGTAGTCGCCGATGGAGAACATCTTGTCCCTGCCATCCTGGCACTGACGCTCCCAGCACTGCCTTATGACGGTAGTGAAGTAATCGAGAACAGGTCTTTCCTCGCTTTCGATGAAGGAACCGAAAACTCCGAGCTCTGGGGACAGGAGACTGGCAATCTGTCTGATCGTCTCGTTGTATTTAGGATTTCCAAGATCGAATGCACGAGCCTCGTCATCATCCAAAACCTCTTCATCCACTGTCTCATCAGAGCCTTCCTCTTCAGGCTCCTCGATTGGTTCTGCTGGAGCATGGATCGGTGTGTTCTCCCTTACATCCTCTTCGGAAAGCGTGAATACGCGCTCACTTGCATCGGCTTCCTCCTCATCTGAGAGAACAACCTCTGAAGCAACGGATTCACTCTCTTCCTCGACAGAATCCTCCTCTTCGTCATAGTACTCGAGTACGATGTCGCCATTGAGGGTATCCCCCTCGCCGGAAAGCTCCTCGTTGGATGCTTCAGCATCAGTTGCTGCAACTGCATCCTCTTCGCTCATGTCATCGTCGCACTTCAGGTCCACTACATCGGAAATCTCCGGAATCTGCAGGGAATCATCATGGGTCTCATCGAAGAGCATGAGCTCTTCCTGCTCATCCTCTGCTTCTGTCTCATCATCCTCAGATGTCTCAGGCTCCTCTTCGACAACCTCGGATCCTCCGAGAAGGATTGATGATGTCGTCTCCTCGACCTCTTCCTCCTCATCAGGATCGATGAGTGTGAATCCTGCATCCTCGACTTCTGTCTGAGAGACAGTTTCCTCTGACTTCTCCTCATCGACGAGGCTTGGGTCATCGAGTACGAATGTCGGACCTTCATCCTCATTCACATCATCTTCTGGATTGTCATCATCTTCACTGAGTCCGAAGGATTCAGCATCATCCTCAGCTGGGTTAGCTGTAGATTCCTCAGTCTCAGCATCATCATCCACATCATCTGCATCGAGGTCGAAGAAGGATGCAACTGTCTCGTTCTCCTCATCCTCTTCATCCCTTGCTGGCTCTTCCGGCTCGGTTACCTGCTCAGGCTCATCATCAAGTCCGAAGAGCTTTCTCATGATGTCCGGATCCGGGACGTACTTCTCCCTTTCTACATCCTGGGCATATGTCTCGTGATGCTCCTCGGAAACGAGGCTATCATCCCTGACTGGTTCGACGATGGCAGTCTCCGGAAAATCTCCTGTCTCCTCCTCGATCTCGTCATCATCGCGTTCCTCTGTCTCGATCTCCTCTCCGATTACATCGTTCTCGACTGGAGCGATGATATCCTCTGCAGGGGAGATATCGTCATCATCACGCTTCTCTTCCTCGATTTCGGACTCCATGACATCGTCCTCGACCGGTGCAACAGGAGCTGGCTCGTCAGAGAAGACCTCGTCTTCATCCGTATCGTCCACAAGGTCCTCGTCATCGAATTCCTCAAGAAGGCTGAGATGCTCGAAATCCTCGACAGCATCATCCTCATCATCAAGAAGCTCGTCGCTTCCGTCAGCTGCAATCTCCTCTTCCTCCTCGAGTGTGAGGTCGAGTTCATGCTCGGCAATCTCCTCCTCGTCCTCTTCCTCGTCGGAATAGTCCTCTGCAGGATTCTCGCTCTGATAGTAGTCTTCCAGGAGGTCACGGTCCTCGTAGTCCCTCTCCTTCTCCTTCCTGCTGGATGCCTCGATCACTTCCCTGTTCTCAAGGTATATCCTCTCGTTCTCCCTGATCTCGTCGACAGGTACCTCGTATCTGGAAACCTCAGGTACACTCTCATCCTCATCGAGGTCGTCGACCACATCATCCTCGATAGTCTCAGGTTCATCGAGCTCATTCAATGTAAGCTCATCTTCAGGTACATCGTAATCCTCTACTGGTGGTGCGATGATGTCATCCTCGAGATCCTCCAGGTCGAGCTTCTCATCGAGCTTGTCGATACCGGCCTCAGGAAGGATTGTCCTATAGAAGGCGATCCTTGCATCCCTGTCGTTCCTTATCGAGAGAAGATATGCTAGCGATACGAAGAATGCTCCGCTCTCGAGCTTCTCGAGAGGTCTTGTTCCATCCGGATCGAGAATGAGTGCGATGTGTCCCGGCATTGCATGTGGAACCATCTCGGCCTTTCTTCTCTCAGACCTTGACTGGAACAGTTCAGGGAACCTGTATGCATTGACCTCTCCAAGAGGACAGAGAGTCTCGACATCGATCTTCTCGCCCTCGTAGGAATATACTCCGTCCACATCGGTTGGTCTCAGGACGGAAGAGAGGATTGCCTCGGTTGCAACGGCAAGGCGCTGACCGAGATTGAATCTTGTCTTCAGGATCATCTGGGTAAGTCCAAGAAGGCTCTTTCCCATGAATGTGAAGTAGAGTCCTCCGAAGTCTACGAATGGGAATGCGGCGGAAGGCCACATACCCTTCTCGAATAGGTACTCCTCCATATCGAGTGTTCCTGGAGCTGCGGAGAGTTCCCTGTAGAATGATGTAGGAAGGTCTGAGACGAAGTCTGGCCGGAACATGTCATAGTCGTCCCTGAGACCTTCAAGTCTCTTGTTCTCTGCATACAGTTCAGGCTGCTTGAGTGCAATGAGCCTCAGTTCCTCGTCTGTCTTGTCTGCATTCTCACTTCTTGTCTTTAGGTTTGCCATAGTGAGAAGCATCATTGTCTTATGTACGGAGCTTGAATCCCTGAGATCGTCGATGCAGTTGATGGAATACCTTACGATCTTCTCGATCTCCTCACCGAGGGCGTGTCTGCCAAGACCATATCTCTCCCTGAAGAGATTGCTCTCCCCTTCCATGCAGGCTACGGCGAACTCGGTCTTCATGTGGATCTTGTCTTCCTTGACGGCTCCTGCGAAGAACTGCCTGTGGAGCTGCCTGTTGTATCTCTCCAGGTTGTCTCTTGAGATCCTGCCGTCAAGATACTCGGATACCATCATGAAATCGATGTATCTGTTCAGTTTCCTCTGGATGTCCTGGCAGATCGACTGGACACGGGTCCAATCCTTCTTCCTTACATCCCTGAGGTATGAATGTGGCTTGAACAATGTTGACTGTACGACGGACTGGAGTACTACAGGCATCAGGCGTGCAGCTTCCTTGACCGATTCGTCCCTTGTGGTCCTGTCTACTCTTCTCTCTTCCCAGTAGGCCATCTTGATGATCTCAAGAGGATGGTACTGCGAAAGTATGCGAGCCAGGTTTCCAAGATCGATGGATATGTAATTACGGGCTTCCTCCCTGTTCTTCATAGCCTTCTCTCGGCTGACACTAAGCAGATTGTCAAATTCAATGCTTCTATCGTCCACAGAAAAAATCTCCTATCACAGACATATTACTCCCCCTATGGGGGATATTCCAGTAAATAGCTCATTCAGAGCTTATCTACTCAATGCTCTATCTTCATTACCTGGGCCCTATACGCCTTGAGACCTTCTCTGAGGCACCTTGCAGCCATGGTAAGCTCTTCCTTGTTGAGTACATATGCAACCCTGCACTGGCTTCTTCCAAGTCCAGGAGTAACATAGAATCCTTCAGCAGGTGCAACCATTACGGTATTTCCCTCGTAGCTGAAGTCACGGAGCATGAATGTTGCAAACTTCTCGGCATCGTCGATCGGTAGGTCCGCAACGAAGTAGAAGGCTCCCTTCGGCATTGAAACCCTTACTCCCGGAATCTCCTGGAAAAGCTTCACAGCAAGGTTCCTCCTCTCCTCGTACTCCTTCCTTACGTTCTCAACGTAGTCGATTGGAGCGGAAAGGGCTGCCTCTGCAACGACCTGCTCTACCATTGGTGGGCAGAGTCTTGCCTGTGCAAGCTTCATTGCTGAATGAAGCACTTCCCTGTTCCTCGAGACGATGGCACCGACTCGCGATCCGCACATGGAGAATCTCTTCGAGAATGAATCTACGCAGATCACCCTGTCAGCGTATTCAGGGAATGAGAGGATCGAAGTGAAGGACTCGCCATCATATAGGAATTCCCTATATACCTCGTCTACGACAAGGAAGATGTCCCTTCTCCTGCAGAGCTCAAGAAGTGCCTTCAGCTCCTCGGCTGAATATACATATCCAGTAGGATTGTTTGGGGAGCAGAGCATGATTCCCATTGTCTTCTTGGTGATCCTGTCCTCGAAGTCTGCAATCGGAGGAAGTGAGAAGCCATCCTCAAGTCTGGATGTGACCGGAACGAGGTTAACCATTGCGATTGCGGCGAATGTTGCAACATTGGTGTAGAAAGGCTCGGGGATGATGAATTCATCATATGGGTCGCAGAGTGTCATGAAGGCGAACTGGATCGCTTCGGAACCACCGGTAGTAATGAGGATGTTGTCCTCATCCAGTCCTTCGATTCCATAGTTGCGATAGTACTCGAGGAGCTGTCTCCTGAGACTTACCTCACCCTCTGAGAGTCCGTATGGAATCAGGTCGTCATCGAAGTTCCTTACGGCCTCGATGGCTTCAACCGGTGAAAGAATATCAGGCTGGCCGATATTCAGGTGGATTACGTGGATACCTTTTCTTTCAGCTTCCCTTGAATAAGGCACGAGTCTCCTGATAGGAGATGCCTGGAAGCATGAAATCCTCTTTGACATCTGCATGATATATACCCCTTGCAAAAAATAATCCCCTTAGTTACCAGCTAAGGGGACCTGTGTTGACTATCCTCAGTCTGGGAATCTTTCGCTATCCTTGGTTGGAGCAGCGGCGTTGGCCTGTGAGGAGTCGATGAGACGCTGGATGAACTTTCTGTTATCCAGGAGTGGAGAAATCGATCTTCCGTGGTGGAGGCGGGAAATTACGCGGGCAAAGAGCTCTGTAACGTCTGCCTGTACGAACCATTCCTTACTCAGGAGTTCCTTTCCCTGGAATACTGCATTGGTTCCGATGATCCTGTAGAATACACCTTCCTTGTATGCAGCATCGAAGTTCTCGATTGCATTTCCGTTGAAGAGTGGAAGGGAGACGACGCAGATGATCTTCTTTGCGCCTCTCTTCATCAGCTCTCTCATTGCGATGATGAGTGTTCCTCCAGTTGCGAGCATGTCGTCAGCCATGAGGACTGTCTTGCCAGCAACATCACCAAGAAGGTTGATGCTCTTGATGTTGGAGTGCTTTGCATCCTTTGAAACCACAGAGTAGTCTCTTTCCTTATATAGTACAGCAAGTGGCCTATGGAGACCCTGTGCATAGAACTTGTTCCTGTTTACAGCTCCAGTATCTGGGGATACTACAACCAGGTCAGGATCGGAGAAGTCGATAAGCCTCCTCAGTGCGATGAGTGTCTGGTAGGAACCGTGGAGATTCTCGAGGTGGCATGTGGAGAAGGAGTTCTCGATCTCCCTTGAGTGGATATCGAGTGTGATGATCCTTGCAACTCCAAGCTCCTCGCAGAAACGTGCGAACATGCTTGCTGTGAGCGCTTCACGACCAGCCTTCTTGTGCTGTCTTGCATACGGATATGTAGGGAGGACCAATGTGATGGACTCTGCCCCTGCAAGTCTTACTGCGTCGATTGTCGTAAAGAGGAACATGAGATGGTCGTTTACAGAAAGTGGGCGTGGCTCGTCGACACCTGCAACCTTGATAGGGAACATGTTGGATACATCATATACGATGTAGACATGCAGACCTCTTACAGGATCGATGATTTCAGCCTTCTCCTCACCGTTTGCGAACCTTGTGTACTTGACGTTGATCGTAACGTCAGGACAGTGGAACTGTGTTGGGAGCTTTCCTGTTGGAATCTTTCTGGAATCGAGATCATCAAGAAGGGTGACCTCACGAAGGAGAGCTTCTTCACTCATACCGTGTCGCTTTGTCAAAGCCTCACTGACTTTCTGATAGCGGTCGATATAAAGACGGCGAAGATGCTTCACTACTCTACCGGTGAAATACTCGGAGCCCGGTCCGGCAATGATACCGAGCTTATGTGGTTTAATGATGCTCATAGTGCCTAAAGATTACACCAAAACAGAGCCTTCTTCAATAGAGATGTCGCAATCATACAGTTTAGCTAAAACGTGTCAAGAAAAGGATTAGGGCGAATAACCCTGGGTGGATATCCCCAGAAATGAAGGCTGGATTCCCTCCAAATTGTTAAAAAAGTGTTAAATCCATGAATAATTGCTTAATCTCCTTTATTTTTTCGGCCTTGACGTTTAGCTTGGATACATGAACGTTTTGTTAACCATATTCAAGATCGCCGGATCCCTGGGACTTTTCCTATATGGAATGCAGATCCTTTCCGATGGTCTCCAGAAATCAGCAGGCAGCAAGATGAAGTCTGTCGTAAGGTTCATGACAGGTTCACGCCTGATGGCGATCATCACGGGTATGCTCGTCACGGTCATGATACAGTCCTCTTCAGCTACTACGGTAATGGTAGTATCCTTTGTAAACGCAGGGCTGATGACATTCGTCGAATCCATCGGCGTAATCATAGGAGCCAACATCGGTACAACGGTTACCGGATGGATCATCGCACTGATCGGCTTCAAGATGGACATAACCATCGTATCCCTCATTGCAATTGCAATCTCACTCCCTATGATGTTCTCGAAGAAGCTCAAGTTCAGGGAGATATCCGAGATCTTCCTCGGACTCGGCCTGCTGTTCATCGGACTGAACTACCTGCAGAAGAGCATGCCAGACCTCTCCGGACATACAGAGGTCCTTGCATTCCTCAAGAGCTTCGAAGACGGATCGATCGTATCCATCCTGATCTGCGTACTGATTGGAACCGTAATCACAATGATCGTACAGGCATCCGCAGCTACGATGGCAATCACGATCACGATGGCCTTCAACGGCTGGATCGGAGTATGGGCAGCAACTGCTCTCTGTCTCGGACAGAACATCGGAACAACAATCACAGCATATCTTGCCTCTATCGGCACAAATACAAACGCAAAGCGTACTGCGATGGCACATATCCTATTCAATGTAATAGGTACCATCATAGCCCTGATATTCATCAAGCCTATGATGCTCCTTGTGAACTATGTGACCGTCGGCGACATCTTCTCCATGACAGGAGCGGAACTCAACGCAGCACTTCCTACATTCCTCGCAGGATTCCATACATGCTTCAACCTCCTCAATGCAATCATCTTCTTCCCATTCGTAAGGCAGTTTGCAATGGTTGTCGAGAAGCTTGTTCCTATGAAGGAGGAATACCAGGACGATACATACCACTTCAAGTACATCGCATCAATGAGAATCGACACACCTGAGCTATACCTCGTCACAGTGAAGGAGGAGATGGTCAAGATGGCAGACCTTGCGGTGGACATGTTCAAGCACTACACGGAGGTCTTCAAGTCCACAGACAAGGACTTCATCCTAGAGGAGGTGAAGTACCTGAAGAGCAAGGAGGAGTATGCAGACCAGATGCAGGAGCAGCTCATCGACTTCTGCGTACAGCTCCAGCAGGATTCCTCATCCCCTGTAAACCCTCATTCTGTGAATGCACTCATCAGGTCGATAGACGAGCTCGAGTCGGTCACGGACAGCATCTACAACCTCACGAAGATCTCCGAGGACAGGTTCAATAAGGAGCTGACATTCGAGGACGACGATATGAAGGATATCCTCTCATACCACTCCCTAGCAGAGAGATTCCTCGAATACATCAAGATGAACATCAACAACCACAGCTTCAAGATGCTCAAGGAGGCACATGACCTGGAGCACGAGATGAACGACGAGCATAGGAGACTTGTAGCAAAGGTCCACGAGAGACTCCAGGCTGGAGAGGGAAACGTAAAGGCCGAGCTCATGCTTCTTGAAGTCGAGAGACATCTCGAGCATGTCGGCGACTACTGCCTGAACATCGCAGAGGCGACATTCAGCGAACCTAAGCACACTCCATCGCTGCAGAAGGTGACAACGGTTACAGAGCTCTTCTGACAAGAAGGAAACTGCACGTTCATGCGGCTGCCAGACCGGCAGCCGTTCTCTTTTTCCTGACGATTTCCAATCTTTCTCCACTATGTATGCATGATTGCAATCCTCATATCCATCCTGCTGCTCATAACAGCATGTCCTGCAGACAGCTATGACTACGAGCGCATAGAGACACCATCAATATACACACTTCCCGTTCTCGAGGAGCTCATACTCATCGAGAACTCCAGCATAAGCCTCTCCTTCGACAGGCCTGTCACGATAATCGACATGAAGCTCGACGAGGAGAGCCTGGAAGTCACATCGGTCGAGTCAAAGCTCTTCAGGGTCCGTCTACCACATCCCATTCCCTACGGAAAGGAATACAGGCTGCGCTTCACATGCAGGGACGGAAAGAGCGGAAACCTCTCGAGGGTCTCGGTTCCGATAATGGGAATCAACAAAAACCAGGCAAAGGTGCTGATGACGGAGATCTCCGTCAAGGGTACCGATACAAGTCCGGACAGGGTCGAGCTCACTGTCCTTGAAGGAGGATCGACCGGATCCCTCACTATAGCAGACGGAATACTCGGTGTCTGCGGCTTCACCTTCACACTTCCCGACATAATGGTAAGCAGGGGTGATGTCATCGTCGTCCACATGTCAGCTCCCCACAGGGGAGAAAGTGTAATAAGGATCGGCAACCGCAGGATATTCAACATAGATGCACCAGGAAAGCTCTCATTCCTCTCCACAAGCGGAGCCGTGGTCCTATATTCCCACATCAATGGAAACGGCAGGATCATCGATGCAATGCTATATAGGAAGGGGGATGCTGTATCCTCGGATGGATGGGGAAACGAGAAGACAAGGGAAACGGCGATGAGCCTATCCGATCGAGGTGAATGGATTGGAAGGGGATTCGAAAGCGACGGGACGACATCGACACGTGTATTTGCACGCCACTTCCCATACCAGGACACGAACACTGCAGATGATTGGTATCTCACTGCAACCCGTGGTTCCACTTTCGGCTTTACGAACGACAACAACGAGCATGTCGTACCGGAAGAAGAGGACAAAGAGGAAGAGGAGTGAGGAAACCTAAGGGATCCCCACTCCTCCAATTTCAGAACTCGTAATATACGGAAGGCTCCGAGATGCTCCTCTCCTCCTCTTCTGGAACGCAGAGCTTTATCTGGCGGTCCGGATTCCTCTTGGAATAGTACTCCACATAGTTTGCGACGATCTCTACGCGGTACTTGTCCTCCCCTTCCTTCGTCTTCCACCTGCTCATCCTGAGTCTTCCCATGATGCGGCAGCCCATTCCCTTGCGAAGGTTCTTCTCGCACTGCAGTGCAAGAGTTCCCCATGTCTGGACAGGCATGAAGAGAACCTCTTCCTGGAAGACACCATTCTGGTCCTTCCATGAACGGTGGTTTGCGATATCGAGCTTAACAAGGCGTACTCCGCCTTCCTTTGCCGATACCAGGCGAGGGTCATCTGTCAGGTTTCCCTCGATTACGATGTTGTTGATCTGGTTCATGATCTTTCCTCCTACATATAAGTGGGAAAAGATGCAATTCTGTCCAATTTCTGATATCATTCCCTTAAGTTAGGAGCAAGAAAAATGAATACAACAGTTCTCTCACTCGGCGGCTCTATCGTCGCACCGGACAAGGTTGATGTAGAATTCCTCACAGCCTTCAGGAAGGAAGTAGTAAAGTACCTCGAAGAGGATCAGGAAAGAAGGGTGATCCTCGTAACAGGTGGTGGTGCACCTGCAAGAGTATATCAGAATGCAGCAAAGGCAATTGCACCTGAGCTCGATTCAAGCGAACTCGACTGGCTCGGTGTCAAGGCAACACATCTTAACGGAAGTCTTGTAAGGGCGATCTTCACACCATACTGCAGGAACGAGCTTGTTACAGACCCTACTGCAGACTTCGACTTCGAAGGTCGCGTACTTGTAGCAGCTGGATGGAAGCCAGGCTTCTCAACAGATACTGACGCTGTATACCTTGCCCAGAAGTTCGGTGCAAAGCTCATCGTCAACCTCTCGAACATCGCAAAGGTCTACACAGACGACCCAAGGAAGAATCCAGAGGCAAAGCCACTCGATTCCATCACATGGGAAGACTTCATCAAGATGGTTGGTACGGAGTGGGTTCCAGGAAAGAACACACCATTCGATCCGATTGCATCCCAGATCGCTTCTAGGGAAGGCATGAAGGTGATCTGCGCCGATGGAAGGAACATCGAGAATACAATGGCAATCATGAGAGGCGAGAAGTTCGAGGGAACACTTATCGGTGCTTGATCGTCAGGAAATATGGATTCGGATCGGCAAAGCCGTCGGGAAATGGGTTGTCCCTGTTGAAATCGGGAATCCATAGGATCTCGTCCCCCATCTCCTGGATGAATCCATCCTCTATGTCGAGTTCATCGAACTTATCGAGAATCTCGTCATATTCCTCTTCTGTCATCTTGGGGAAATCGACGTTTCCTAGCGGTGGCACGAACTGGACCATGAATGAGAGGAAGAAGGAATCCTTGAAGTTAGCAGCGTAATACTCGAGGAATCTCATGGACTGGCTGAGGCATCCAGGGAACACCAGGTGTCTCAGGACCGTTCCCCTCATCTCATCATCAAGGTCGGTATGGGGATGTGTGGATTTCACATATTCCATTACCGGCCTTATTGTTTCTGCGTACCTGTCCTTTCCACAGAATTCACGGCATACGCGCTTCGAGAGGCTCTTGCAGTCAAGAAGATATATATCGATGTATGGGTCTATTACCTTGAGGGCTTCGACATCCTCGTAACCTGAGGAATTCCAGACGACCTTCAGGCCAAATCCCCTGGACCTGGCAATCTTCAATGCCTCCACGATCGATGGGATGTAATGTGTTCCCGTAACGAGATTGAGAGTTGCAGCTCCCTGCCTCTCAAGAGATAGCATGATCTCAGAAAGCTCCTCGATCGTCACATCGTAGCCATTGTTGGAACCATCGGAACCGGAGATCTGCCTGTTCTGGCAATATTGGCAATGCAGTGGACATCCTGTGAAGAATATCATCCCGGATCCATGCTCACCGGTAATAGGTGGCTCTTCACCGCGGTGAAGTCCACTCCATGCAATCTTCACTGTGGATGTCATTCCACAGACTCCTACCTTACCTTCATTCCTATTCACCCTGCACATGTTCGGGCAGAGCCTACATTCATCATAAAGACCTAACATATCTATTGACCCAACTTCGATTAGATATTAACAATTATAGGGATATGGGTAAACTGGCAGACATCTTCCATTTCAGGAAGGAAGAGGAGAAGAAGGAAAAGGAGATCAGGTACATTCTCACCATCGACGGTGGAGGAATGCGTGGCATAATCCCTGCCCGCATAATCTCACATCTCAGCCAGATAATGAAGGATGAAGGGGATGATAGACCCTTCTACTCCCACTTCGACCTCATAGCAGGAACCTCCACAGGAGGATTCCTCGCTGCCGGACTCACCTGTCCCAGGGAATGCACATCACTCGATGCAGACGAGAGCGATGAGACACCTGTAAGCCACATGGAGATTGAAAGAGGTCTATTCAGGAAGAGATGCAGCGAGATAGACGATGGAAGGATAAGGAGAGCACCCGATCCGGAAATGCTTGAAAAGCTCTACTCCGAAGAGGGCTGGAGGATATTCCAACGCCCTCCACTATCCCTGTTCGGTCAGATATTCCAGGACAAGTATGACCATAGGAACCTCGAGAGATTCCTAGGCGAGACTTTCGGAGACACAGGACTTGATGAGCTCCTCACTCCTACAGCCATGATATCCTACGAGACGAAGTCCGGTGCTCCCTACATATTCAGGAGCTACGATTCCCACGGATTCAAGCTTACTGAAGCACTCCGTGCAACAAGTGCAGCTCCTACATACTTCTCACCAGTCGAGCTTGAAGACAGGCTTACAGGCGAGAAGGTCGTCTGCATAGACGGAGGAGTCGGAGCGAACAATCCATCGATGCTTGCATATCTCGAGGCAAGGAAGCTCTATCCTGATGCAGATGAGTACAGGATGCTCTCCCTTTCCACGGGAAAGGGACCATATTCATTCGACCCTACAAAATCCGGTGGTGGATTCACAGGCTGGGCATCCAGCATAACGAAGGTATATTCCACAGCCCAGGAAACACTGAGCCGGATATATGCCGAGGCAATGCCGGACCTGAAGATACTCCGTGTGTTCTCGAATGAACTCGAGAGAAGAATCCCACTTGACGACATATCAAGAGAGAGCATAACAATGCTTGAGGATGCAGGAGAGAGGATCTTCTCAAACCAGGAGGAGGAGATACGTGCATTTGCATCAGAGCTCTCCTCTTCTCCTACGCATATCGATGCAGTCAGGCTAAGGAAGAGAGAAACTCCTCTAATCTCCGATGCAGCTCCTCTTTCATCGTCCTCAGGTTCCTCGAATATTCTCCTAGGTTGACCTCTACCCCGACCTTGTCGGTTACAAGCTTGAATATCGCACACTTCCTTCCAAGTTTCTGGGAGGCAAGTGCTACAGCGTATCCTTCCATGTCATAGACATCGGGATGAAGGGAAGAGAGAGTGGACGCGAACCTCGATGAGGAGAGAAGCAGATGCCTCTCTGTCGAGAAGAGGTTCACTTCCCCTACTGTCGTGCGTCTTTCATCTATGGTCGATCCTGGCGGAAGCCTGTATAGCGAAAGGTCCTGGTCCATGGTGACCACACGGTCGCACATCACGACATCACCGATCTCCACATTCTCTCCGCCTCCGCAGGATCCGATGTTCACGACGATATCCGGATTGCATTCCATTATTGCCCTGGTTGCGTTGATTGCAGCCATCACAAGACCGGTTCCGATGACTCTTGTCTCATATCGGTCCCCAAGCCCCTTAAGCTCCGCCTTGTCGGAAGCAAGAACAAGTGCCTTCATCAAACCTCCCCCAGACGTCTTATCAGTCTATAAAGCGGTATTCCAAGCCTATGCTCACGATGCTGGAGCTTGGCATTCTTCATGGTCTCGAATACAAGGTCTCCAGCTCTCTTCACAGCTGCAAAGAATGAGGCTCCACGGAGAATGGAGCCTAGGAGGATCGTTGCAAACGCGTCCCCACCGCCTGGGAATGTTCCATATAGGTCCTCGTAGGAAAGGATCCGGACATCGTCACCTGAATAGGCAACGTTGCCGATAACCTCGTTCAACAGTGGAACTCCTGTAACAACTCCCTCATCAGGTCCCAATTTTCTGAGCTTTTCCACAACTTCGGCAATATCATGGTTGGAATAGCTTTCCTTCATCCCAAGTCCTGTAAGCCTTGCAGCTTCAGTGATGTTCGGTGTGATGATGTCAGCTATCTTCACAAGCTCCCTTATCCTCTCGATATGTCTCTCCGAGAGTGTTGGATATATCATCCCATCATCCCCGAATACAGGATCCACGAGCTTGATGCCCTCCTCCTTCTCCATGATCGAGATAACATCATCGACCTGCTCAGGAGTAGAGAGATACCCCGAATAGACAGCGGAGAAGGAATATCCATATTCCCGGATCATATCATGATAGCTACCCAGGATCCTGGTCATATCCTCTGAGAGGACACGATCGAATCCATCGGTCTGAGTGGAGAGGACGGCAGTTGGTATTGCTGCCGTCTCTATTCCCATTGCCTCCAGGAGGGGAAGTACAACAGTCAGGCTGCTCTTTCCCCAGGAGGACAGGTCATGCAGTGCAAGTGTGGTTATCAAACAGTGGCTCCTGCAATTGCAGCTCCGTATACAGGGCTGTCTGCAACGCTTACGATCCTGTAGTATCTGCCGTATCCCTTTCTCAGGATCTCATCCAGGTACTTCCTCGTATAGAACTCAAGTCCCTCTGTCTTGTAGAAGGTTGTGCCATCGGCATTGATGATGACAGGATACCTTGGATTCTGTCCGAGATTGCTCTTGAGTACTGCAGCTGTCAGGTTTATTGCAGTAAGCTTTCCGGCTCTCTCGATGATTGCATCGATGATCTCGTAGAGTGCCTTTGCGTCCTCCTCGCTGTCCAGGATCGATACAAGTGCGTAGTCGCTGTTGTGAGGCATCTCGAGATAGTTGGACATGACCATCGTATTGAGTGTATCGAGCTTCCTGAATCTCTCGGCAAAGCCTTCAGAGAAGATTCCCTCTTCGCAGGCCCTGTGGATCACGAGATCGGAAAATGGTCCAAGGTATGCACCGCTGATGGCCTTCTCGAACCAGAAGTTCTCTGGATCCTTGGTTGTTGCAAGGAACTCCTCATCGAGCTTGCCGAGCTTCAAGCCAAGTCCTCCGGACTCTACATTAACGATCATCCTCTCGTCCCTGTCGCTTCCGATCTTCCCGATATTCCTCTCGACCTCTGCATATGCAGTGTTTGTACCGGTTCCGAGGATGAAGCCGATGTAGCCGGAGCAGATGTCGCCCACCTTCGCCTTTGTAGCGAGAAGTGTTGCAACTGTATCGTTGAGGATGGAGATCTTCTTGCCGGATACATCATGTCCCCTCAGTGCAAGCTCATCGAGAAGTGACTTTCCAACCTTCATTCCGACTACCTCAGGTGCCTTGATCTCCTTGGAGAAGACCTTTGCGATTCCATCATGGTCCGGAGTTATGTCGGCAGCATAGCTGTAGCAGAAGCCGATCCTGTCGGCCTTGTCGATGAGGCGCTCCACATTGTCTGCAAGGATTCCGAAGAACTCCTTGGCTGAAACAAGCTCCTTGACGCCAGGCATTCCGACCTTCCTGAAGTCGGAGATCTGAGGCTGAAGGTCTTCATCGAATGTAACGAGACATGTCCTGAAGTTGGTGCCACCTGCATCGAGTACGATGACCCTGTCTCCAGGAGCGATGTGTCCTCCGAGTCCTGAATATGTCGGAATCATCAGGAGAGAGGACTCATCCCCCCTGAGGCCCTTTTCCATCTCGTCCAGGAAGAAGGAGAGAATCTTCTTCTCATCGACGGATGAAGGTAGGATTTCATAGCGTTCCAGGAAATCCTGGACTTTCTCTGTCATAATGTTTTTCCTCCTTAATATGAAATGTAGAACGGCTCAACTTCAATCTCCTGACCGTCCATGACCATTTCCTCAATCTCCACCAGAAGTGTACTGTTCTTCATTCCGGTGATATCTATATGACCTTCAACAACATGCATCTCCTCGAGTGCAGTACCAGAGACGAGGAGGCTTATGGTTACGGGAATGAAGGCACCGCTCCAGTCCCTTCCCCTTACGAGGTCAGATAGGCTGTATCTTTCGGCATCCCTGATCTTCACGCTACCATCAAGGAGAACTTCTCCCTTATGGTAGTCAGCCTGGTCAAGACTCGAGAGAGCCCTCTCCATGAAGAGCGTGGTATTCGCCTGCGGGCTTCCTATGAATGTCGTATACCAGGAAAGCCTGTCGGACTGTGAGAAGATCAGTGAATCACTGTATGACGACAGGTCGCTTCGGGTATAGGTTACATATCCCGGAAGGACTCCGTTGCCAGTCTCTATGTCCACCCCCTGCAGAAGCACAGGTGGATTGGATGCGGAAGCTGCAATCACAGAGAGTATTCCATCCATCACAGAATCGAGTACCACATCCATATCGGATGCCGTTACAGAGCAACAGAAGACAATTAGGACAAGAATTCCTGCAAGGATCCTCTTCATATATCCTCCGTCACATCAGTCCATCATCAGCATGGAGACCTTGAGGGAATCCAAGGCTGATGACTGGATATCATTTTCTTGTACTTCTGTACAATTCCAGTTCCTTCTCTGCCTTATCTCCATCGACCTTCGAAAGGAGGATGAATCCAAGTGCAAAGAGAAGTATCAAGGATACTATACCATATCTCTGCTCACCTGTGATGAGAGAAACAACACCGACAAGCATCGGTCCTATGATTGCGGCGAACTTGCCGAGCATATTGAAGAAACCATAGAACTGGGATGCGTTCTCCTCTGGGATGAGACGTGAATAGTAGCTTCTGGAAAGAGCCTGGATTCCACCCTGGAAAAGTCCGATGCAGATTGCAAGAAGGTAGAAATGGATCGTCTTCGTCATGAAGAATCCAATCACTGCTATTGCGGCATACGCAAGGATTGCAACCTGGATTGCCTTCTTGACACCTATCTTCTTTCCGAACCAACCATATGCAATAGCAGATGGGAATGCTACGAACTGGGTAATCAGAAGTGCGATGATGAGGCTCTCGGATGGGAAGCCCAGTGCTGTACCGTAGTCTGTTGCCATCCTGATTATCGTATCGACTCCATCGATGTAGCACCAATAGGCGACAAGGAAGATGCCGAGAGTCTTCAATACCTTTATGTCCCTGAATGTCTTTGCTATCTGACCGAATCCGATCCTGGCAGCCTCCCTGAAGGAGATTGCATTCTCGTTCTTCTCCTCCTTCACAAAGAGGAAGATAGGAAGCGAGAAGACGAACCACCAGATGCCAACCATCAGGAACGAGAGCTTGACAGCTACGATCTCGTCGGGAAGTCCGAACTTCTCAGGCATGATGTACATGAGTACGTTGACGAGGAACAGGAGTCCTCCGCCGATGTAGCCAAGTGAATATCCCAAGGAGGATACGAAGTCTACCTTCTTCTCACTTGCAACAGTTGGAAGAAGTGAATCGTAGAAGGTGTTTCCACCTGCAAAGCCGATTGAAGCCGCTACGTAGAAGCAGATGGCCAGTGGCCATGCCCCCATGGATACAAACCACAGTGCTCCGGACATCACAGCCCCGAGGAATGCGAAGAACATAAGGAACCTCTTCTTGTAGGAACCGCTGTCTGCAATTGCACCGAGGATCGGAGCAAGGGCTGCAACACATACGGATGCAATCGAATTCGCCATTCCAAGATAGAATGTGGTTACTGTGCTCTCAGCTCCATGTGCCCAGTAGGCGGAGAAGAATATAGGGAAGAAGGCGGCCATTACAGTCGTCGCAAAAGCACTGTTGGCCCAGTCATACAGGGCCCAGGAAACGATATCTCTTCTACTGTCTTTCATGTATTGGATTTTATCATATAAATTATCGAGTTATCCACCTAAAAGGGAAACAGAGAGCGAATATTGTGCTATATTTGGCTTATGCCTATACAGAAAACAATACTTTGGTACGATCTCGAAACATTCGGCCTCAATCCGAGAGTCGACAGGATCGCCCAGTGCGCAATGATAAGGACAGACCTTGCCCTGAATATAATCGAAGACCCGATCGTCCTCTACAACAGGATGACCGATGACTACCTTCCAACTCCGGAAAGCTGCATGATCACACATATCACACCGCAGGAAGTGAACGAGAAGGGAATGAGGGAATTCGAGTTCATCGACAGGATCAACCGTGAGATGCTGAGACCTGGAACGATTACAGCCGGCTTCAACAACATGAACTTCGATGATGAATGCATCCGTGCAACACTGTATCGCAACCTCTTCGACCCATACGAGAGGGAGAACCGCATGGAGAGGTCCCGCTGGGACATCATGAATCTCGTAAGGGCATGTGCAGACCTCCGCCCATATGGAATCAGGTTCGACAAGCGCAACGAGACAGGCGCTCCAAGCTGCAAGCTCACAGACATCACGGAGCAGAACGGAATCGAGCAGGTAGGTGCCCACGATGCATGCGTCGATGTGTATGCAACGATAGCAGTGGCAAAGCTCATAAAGGAAAAGCAGCCGAAGCTCTACATGTGGGCATTCGAGCACAGGTTCAAGCAGAAGGTCTGGGATGTAATCGATGTAGAGCGTCATACCCCGATTCTCTTCACACACCCGATGTTCGTTACGGAAAGGGGTAATACGCATCCGGTGATTCCACTCTGGAGAAACAAGGAGAAGTCAAACGACATCTGGGGATTCGACCTCACGAGGCCGGTTCCGAAATCACTTGAGGAAGTTACAGACATCAGGGAGGCTGGTTTCGTAAGGATTGCAACAAACAAGTGTCCTTTCGTAGCTCCGATGTCGGTTCTCGATGTGGATTCTGAACTCCGCCTCGGCTTCTCAAGAGAGGAAGCTGAGATGAAGGCCCGCTTGATAGTCCAGCGCTGCCCTTACATGTTCGATCTCTCTTCCCTCATGGAAACACTGAACTACGAGAAGGAGACGGATCCAGACTATACAGTCTATGACAGCTTCCTCTCCCCAAGGGACAAGCAGACCTTGAGGATGCTGAATGCAAAGAGTCCTCTCGAGAAGCTCGTCGATGGAGAGTACAACATGGATGACCCGAAATACCATAAGCTCCTATGGCGACAGGTTGCAAGGAACTGGCCGGAAGCGCTTTCCGAGAAGGAAAGGGTGCAGTGGAAGAACTTCTGCGCTAGCCGTCTCATAAATCCTCCATCAAAGTTCTCGCAGACGATGGAAGTCTACATGAGATCCTGTGAAGATGGCCTGAACAGCCTCGAGACAACTGCAGAGGAGAAGCAGATATACCTTGCACTGAAGAACTGGGGACTTGAGCTCCAGGAAAGGATCCTTAGCTAGGAAACAACAAGGAGGTCGGAAACCGACCTCCATTTTCTTCACTTCCTATTAAGCCATCTAGCACGGAGCTGGGGAACTATGCACCTGTACGATGCCTCGTCCTCCCCAAGCGGTACGTACACCCCTCCGTAGAAATCAGAGCGTATCTCCTCCATGAGGTACTTCATCACCCCAACTGGATCGAAAGTCGAGAAACCTCCATAGACCATATCATCTTCATGAGTGAGGCGCTTGAGGATCTCCACTCTCCTGTCCGGCCCTTCAAATCCTTCAAGAAGCTCAGAAAATTGGATAGGTGAATCGATTCCATCCCGAATCTCATCGTATTTCCATAGCATCTCAGAGAAGAATCTCTCGCGTTTATGAAGCGCCAGAGCTATCCTATTCAGTCTCTTTACACCAAGCCTACCGAACATGGATTCAGCTCCTGCATCCTCATATACCTTATAATAGGAACCATACTTCGAGCGGAAGTAGTCCGAGTAGTCCAGTCCAAGTACAGGCCCTACCTTCTCGAGCACTCCCATGAAGGATGCATATACATAGGCATTCTCCAAAAGCTGCGAGACCTCATCTGCATATTCCCCGTAGAGCAGGCCTCCGACCCATAGGTTCTCGACCATGCTTTCCACATACTCCCAGAGGCTCAGAGTCTTCTCACGAAGCCAACCGGTCATCCTGTATTCCTCGCCATCACACCAAGTAAAGGTCTCTTCCTTTCCAAGGTAGAGGTCCTCGGGAACCGCCCTGCATAGGTTGCCGACCCCTGTCTCATTGATGAATGGATCTAGGAAATCCAGCATCCCGACTCTCGGAATGTCCCTTATGTCCCTGTCTCCCCAGAGCATGCTGGTCATGATTACCGAGTAATGTGCAATCTGATAGAGGTATTCCTCACCGACTCCCATATCGAGCAGGTTCCTTATGCTGATGTTCACGTTATGCAGAAGGCGCTGCATCTCAGGTCTTACATCGTAGACTCCCAGTCTGACTTCAAATTCACGATAAGCCATAAAACCTCCAGAAACAAAAGGATTGTAGCATAGAAAATGGCCAGACTTGCTGGCCATGTACATAAAAGATGAAATACTTCACTACATCAATGGTGCCATGATCTTCAGGACCTTGCCCATGATGTTGTACATACCGCGGTTTCTCCAGGTATCGGGATCGATCTCCTCCGAGATTCCGAAGGACTCTTCGAAATCATCCTTGAGTTCAGCAAGTGTATTCCTTCCCGTGAAGTAGACGGCGTTCTCGAAGTGCAGATAGAGAGACCTGTAATCCAGGTTGATCGTTCCAACGACTCCCTCCCTGTCATCGGAGAGGAATACTTTCGAGTGGACGAATCCCGGAGTATACTCGTAGATCCTTACACCTGCATCAAGAAGACTCCTGTAATGGCTTCTGGCAAGGCAGAATGCATACTTCTTGTCTGGAATGTGGGGAAGGAGGATCCTAACATCCACTCCACGCTTTGCAGATCTCTTCAGGGAATCCTCAAGCTCCGAATCGAGAATGAGATATGGTGTCATTATCCAGCAATAGCGTCTGCTGTTGCCGATGATTGTCTGGTAGACTGTCTCACCTACCCGCTCTCCATCAAGTGGGGAATCTGCATATGGAATAGTAAGCCCTTCACCTTCAACAGGATGAGGCTTGAGGAAACTCCTGTAATCGGAATCATGGTAGACGGCATTCCAGGTCTTGAGGAATGTGATGGTCATCGATGTTACAGCCTCGCCCTCTACCCTTATCGCATTGTCCTTCCATACCCCGTAGACCGTCCTTCTTCCGATATACTCGTCAGCCAGGTTGATTCCGCCGGTGAAGGCAACCCTGTTGTCGACAACGAGGATCTTCCTATGGTCACGGTTGTTGTAGTGTGTCGAGACGAATGGCCTGATCGGAGAGACCATCCTTGCCTTTATGCCAAGCTCCTCAAGACGCTTTGGATAGGTATATGGAAGACGTACAAATGCATTGAGTCCATCGTAGAGAACCCTTACCTCTACACCTTCCCTTACCTTCCTCTGCAGTACATCCAGTACATTTCCCCACATGAATCCCTCATCGATGATGAAGTACTCCAGGAAGATGAACTCCTTGGCACTTTCAAGTGCATCGAGCATCTCGGGAAATGCATTGGCGCCGAATGGATAGTAGTGGCACTTGGTATCTGCATATACAGGAGCTGATGCATTGCGACTCAGGTAGGAGGCTATCTGATGGGTCTCTGTATCCGGGATCGAATCGAGAAGTTCCCTGTTGTATGGGACAAATGCCTCACCTCTCTTCTCTTCCTCTCCAAGGATGACCTTGGATGCCCTGTGTCCGAAATCGAACATTATGAAGAAATAGAGAGGTATTCCCACAATCGGGAACAAGAGGATGACAACAAGCCAGGAGCACTTGGTATTGGTGTCCATATCCTTGTTGATGAGATAGATAGCCATGATCACCTTGCAGCCTGTAGTGATGAACTCGTAGATCCAGGTGAAATGCTTCACCGTATCTGCAAACAGGAATACAAGTGCAATGACCTGCAGTACGAACAATAGGGTTATTATGGTTCCACGTCCCAGGAATATCTCGAGAAACTTGCCGAATCTCGTCTTTTTCGCCAGCCGTGGATAGTTTTCCTTTCCTTCCATAATAGAGAATATAACACGTAACAGATATCAATAGAACATATTCCCCATATATGAGTGGTTATACACATAATAATACACATATCATGTCGGGTTCTTGAGTATGGCTTCCACACTAGAAAAAACTTCGCCCTTTTTGATATAATCCTTCACGGAGAAAACAGATACAGATGTTAGAGAAACTACCAACATATGAGGAGCAGCTCAAGGCGCTCGACAACAGGCTGTCATCATCAGAGGTAATGAGCGACATGAAGCTCTACAGGGAACTGATGATGGAAAGAAGCCACCTTGCTCCTATCGTAGAGAAACTTCAGGAGCTTTCCGGTCTCAGCGAAGAGATCCGTGACACCAAGGAGATCATAAGGGAAGAGTCGGATCCAGAGATGCTGGAGATGGCAAAGATGGAACTGTCAGAACTCGAGGAGAAGGCAGAGAAGGCCGAGAAGGAGGCAAAGGTCCTCCTGATTCCACCAGATCCACTCGATGGAAAGAACATCATCATGGAGATCCGTGCAGGAACAGGTGGTGACGAGGCAGCGCTCTTTGCAGCAGACATGTTCAGGATGTACACCCACTACGCAGAGACGATGAAATGGAAGGTAGAGATCATGAGCCAGAACGAGACTGGTATCGGCGGAATCAAGGAAATCGTCGTTTCCATGTCCGGCAAGGATGTATATGGATCCCTCAGGTACGAGTCAGGTGTACACCGTGTACAGAGAGTACCTGAAACTGAGAGCGGCGGAAGGATCCACACATCTGCAATTACAGTTGCAGTACTTCCGGAGGCTGAGGAGACAGATATCCAGATCAACCAGGAAGACCTGAAGATCGACGTAATGAGAGCAGGTGGTCCAGGCGGACAGTGCGTAAACACTACAGACTCTGCAGTAAGGATCACCCACCTTCCAACCGGTATCGTAGTAATCCAGCAGGATGAGAAGTCCCAGATCAAGAACAGGGCAAAGGCACTCAGGGTTCTCAGGGCCAGACTCTTCGAGCTTGAGGAATCCAGGAAGCAGAAGGAAAGGGCCGAGGCAAGAAAGAGCCAGGTAGGTTCCGGTGACAGGTCCGAGAGAATCAGGACATACAACTTCCCACAGAACAGGGTCACCGACCACCGCATCAACCTTACGCTCTACAAGCTCGATACCATCATGGATGGAGACATGAGCGAGCTCATAGAGGCACTGAAGCTTGCAGCAGGCGATGAGGCGCTCAAGGAAGCGTGATTCTTAGAGATCTCAAGAAAGCGCTCTACTTGAGAGCAAAGTCAGGTAATATGGATGAGGCGGACCTCGAGGTTCGCCTTATTCTCACTATGGCCACAGGACTCGATTCCATCGGCCAGATAATCCATTCCGACAGGGAACTCAGCGAAGATGAGATTGCAGGAGCAGAGGAACTCCTTGAAAAGAGACTTTCGGGAATTCCAATGGCATACCTATCACATAGGAGGGAATTCTTCGGCTACGATTTCTATGTCGACGAGAATGTCCTCATACCACAGCCGGACACGGAGATCCTCGTAGAGACTTCGATCGAGGTGCTGAAGGACATGAAGGCGCCAAGGGTACTGGACATGTGCACGGGATCCGGCTGCATCGGAACATCGATAAGGATGAATGTAGCGGATGCAAGAGTATCCTTAAGCGACATCTCCCCGGAAGCTCTTGAGATAGCCAGGCGCAACTACGAGGAGATTACAGGCGAGAGAGCCGATGCCAGGATGGGAAACCTCTTTGAACCATGGCGCGGCGAGAAGTTCGATTTCATTGCAACGAATCCTCCATATGTAACAACCAAGTGGTATGAGGATGTATCAGAAGAGGTCAAGAACGAGCCGAAGCTTGCGCTTCTCGACTACGCAGAGGATGGACTGGATATCATCCGCAGGATAATCCAGGATTCGAAGGATATGCTGAACGAAGGCTGCGCGCTCATCATCGAATCCGATTACCGACAGTGCATCAAGATCCGTACCATCATGGAGAATAACGGATACAGGGACATCAGGACCATGAAAGACCTTGCAGGCCGTGAAAGATGTACAATAGGCTTCTTGTTTTCAGAGTGAACTAATCCTATAATGTTTCCATGGACGATTTCCCAAACAAGGATTTATGCGATAGATTCATTACCAACATCATAAGGTTCCACGGAGAGGACAAGGAAAAGATCAGCTCCGCGGCAGTCTTCGCATGCAAGAAACATGGAACCCAGGCCCGCAAGACCGGCGAGCCATACATAACCCATCCATTTGCAGTTGCAGGTACGCTGATGAACCTGGGCATGGATGCAGACACGATCTGTGCAGGACTTCTTCACGACACTGTAGAGGATACCGATACGACCCTCGAAGACATAGAGAACCTATTCGGCAAGGAAGTTGCCATAATGGTCGACGGTGTCACGAAGATCAGCCACATCACAGACAACAAGTCCATCCAGGAGGCAGAGACCATCAAGAAGATGTTCTTTGCCATGTCGAAGGACGTCAGGGTAATCCTCATCAAGCTTGCAGACAAGCTGCACAACATGAGGACCGTTACAGGCCTCAGTCCTCAGAGACGAAAGGAATTTGCAGAGGACTGTCTCGAGATCTTCGCACCAATTGCAGACTCCCTTGGTATGTCCACGATCAAGAGTGAGCTCGAGGATCTCTCCCTGAAGGCCCTTAAGCCTGAAAGCTACAACTACATCAACGAATACCTACTCGAGAGAAAGGGTGAATACACTGCCTACATCAAGGGAGTATCTAAATCACTCGAGCAGGTCTGCAGGCAGGCCGGAATCAACCATGTGGAGATTTCCGGACGAGTCAAGCACGCCTACTCCATCTACCAGAAGATCAAGAAGAGGAAGAAGGAGATCGACGAGATCTACGACATCCTCGGAGTAAGGGTAATCTGCGAGACTCCTGTCGAATGCTATACGATCCTTGGACTCATCCACTCCATATGGGTTCCTATCGAGGGAAGATTCAAGGACTACATCGCCATGCCTAAGGCAAACAACTACCAGAGCCTACACACAACGGTACTCGGTCCTGGATCGAAGCACCTTGAGATACAGATCCGTACATTCGAGATGCATAAGACAGCCGAGGAAGGTGTTGCAGCCCACTGGGCATACAAGGCTTCCACCGGCTCGGAGAGCGGTAACTGGAAGACGACAGATTCCATCAACTACAACAAGATACTTGCCAAGCTGAAGAACTGGTCCAAGGAAATCGAGATGTCCGAAGAGGACTACATGGATGAGATCAAGAACGAACTCCTGAAGGATTCCATCATCGTATTCACACCTCAGGGACATGTAATCGAACTTCCAGAAGGCGCTACAGCTCTCGACTTCGCATTCAAGGTACATACGGAAGTAGGTGCACACTGCTCCGGAGCAAGGGCGGACAACAACATCATCCCGCTCTACAAACCGCTCCAGAACACGCAGATAGTCGAGATCCTGACATCCCCGAATGCCCATCCAAACCAGGCCTGGCTTGAATATGCCAAGACAAGCTCGGCAAGGAAGAAGATCAAGGCATGGCTCAACAAGAACGAGGGAAGCAACATACCGATTGCAGCTTCCACTCCGAACCTGCAGAGTCAGGCAATACAGAAGAACTCCAAGGAGGACAGACCTCCAAAGCCACTCTTCCCGATGAACCAGGGAATCAAGTTCATCTCCAACTCCCAGAGGAAGGGGTCCGTTGTAATCGGAAAGAACTCCAACATCCTCTTCGACTTCGCAAAGTGCTGCAACCCGGTCCATGGAGACGACATCGTCGCCTACATCACAAGAGGAAGAGGCTATGTAATCCACAGGGCGGACTGTCCGAATCTTGCCCACCTTCCGGAGAAGGAACAGAGACTTGTTCCTGTAGAATGGGATGGCGGTGAGCAGGTGAGAAGATTCAAGGTAACTGCAAAGCTCAACGCAGACCTCTTCGGAGAGATCGACAATGCAACGAGGAAGTACGGCGGCCATCTGATATCAGGCGAACTGAAGGTATCGGATGAGGGAGACCTTGCAGGCATCTTCACGATATCCTGCGACAACGAGGAATCACTTAAGAAGGCAACGAGTGCAATACGTGCTCTTCCTTCGATAAAGAAAGTCTCTGGCGTCTGACCAGAGACTTCTCTTTCATAGGAATATCCTGTATATGAAATCCTGCCATGAAGGCGGAAGCGCTGAAAGCAGTTTCATCTTGAAGCTGTTGTTAACCCTGTAGTATCTCCTAGGTTTCTCAGAGAAAGCCGCCTTCCTGAATGTCTTTGCGAAGACAGAGGGATCCTTAGCCTTCTCAAGCTCACCAAGCATCAAGCCACGTAGGAGTGTAAGGATCCTCTTGTACATCTTCGTCTCTTCAAGAAGAGTATCGAACTGTCTTGTGATTCCACCCTGCATCTGTGTCTTGAAGGCACCAGGCCTTATTGCAGTTACCTTCACCCCACTCTTCTGCAGTTCACGCCTGAGGGAATCCGAGTATGCCTCGACTGCATGTTTCGATACCCCGTAGTATCCATGGATCGGAAGGGCATCGAGAACTCCGTATTCAGAGGATATCGTAATGACCCTGCCTCCTGCCTTCTGCAGGAATGGGAACATGATGTTGTTTATCTTGAACTGTGAGAGGAAGTTCACACTCATTATCCTATCCATCGTATCGAGTGGGAGCTCCACCATCGAGCCAAGTGTCACGATTCCCGCAAAGCATGTGACGATATCGAGCCTGTCCGTACGCTCCGCTATTACATCTCGAAGATGTATCAGCGATTCATTGGATGTCACATCGAGTGGAATGTTCATCCTATCGAGGGACAGCTCCGTCTCCCTATATGCAATATCTGCACAGAAGAGGAACCAGTCACTGTCGAATGTATCTATAGCCGCCTTTGCAAGTCCGCTCTCGGATCCTGCTATGAGTGCATATTTCATTTCCATTACCTACCATATCCAATACTAGAGCCAAACATGAGTTCTTACCATCTTCCTTAAGTGGAGTCTATCTGTAGAATACCGGGAAGAGCAGCAGCTTCCAGATCGAATGGTCGAATCCGGTGTAGCTGCGGATGAACATCCTGAGGAACATGAATCCGAGTACCATGAGAAGCGTAACAACGAGGAAACGTACTATATCAAGCCAGAAGAACCTCACCGAGTGGATTGCCATCCTCTCGATGTCATCTTCCGTCGGAAGTGCACTCCAGGATGACTTAAGTGCATCGAAAGCAGTCATTGCAGCTCCGTAGACCTTCACCTTCTCCCTGAGTATTGCACGTATCCCTTTCCTGAGCCCCTTTTCCCTGAGACATACCCTGACGACTCCAAACGTGAGTCCAACACCTCGGATGAATGAGAATATTCCT
>SAMEA104404106__coassemble_477_pt1 | contig 41457 bp, 35 predicted proteins | sample SAMEA104404106__metabat2_high_PE_006 | metagenome-assembled genome bin SAMEA104404106 (sample SAMEA104404106) | Balaenoptera acutorostrata
AGAAGATGGGTATCAAGACTGCATTGGTCGATGTAGATAAGCTTGGTCTTCCAGACATGGAGAAGGTCAAGGAAGCTATTGATGCAGAGGGTGCAAAGGCATTCGTACTCTTCGAACCACTTGGACAGGTCTATGACGATCCGGAGAAGTACAGGGAACTCGGTATTCCTGTAATCGAGGATATCTCCGAGACATTGGGTTCTAGATTTGGCGATGATGTAAATGCCGGCATGGTTGGTGATATCGTCATCTCTTCATTCGAGGAAGAGGGGGTGATCTCAACCGGTGGTGGCGCTGCAGTCGTTTCGAAGAATGCGGAATACATCGAGAAGATGAAGAAGCTTGCAGAGAAGAGTTCCCATTACATCGAGATGGCCGACCTCAATGCAGCTCTTGGAATCGTACAGCTTGTGAAGCTCGATTCCACATTGAAGAGAAGAAACGAGATCTTCAGGGCCTTCCTCCAGGCATTGAACCAGGGTGATGGTCATATGTTCCTTTCCGGCAACATTGATTTCAAGACGAATGGCATTGCATTTCCGGTTGTTGTCAATACGAAGACACAGGAGGCAATCGACTTCGCCCGTAAGTATGGTGTCACTGTAAGAAAGAGTTTCTCTTCCTCCATCGGCTCCAGGTATCAGGATAAGTTCGATAGGTTTCCAAATGCATGTGCAGCACTCTCAAGATGTCTCTCTTTCCCTATCTATCCCTTTTTAAAGAGCATGGATGTTGATACAATACAGAAAGTACTTAGACATATTGGCTGATGAAGGTAGACTTTGAATGAACAAGATAGAGAAAGTGGTTATCGTTGCAAATATCAAGAAGGATGAGGCAAGGATCCTTTCTGCCGAGATGGAGGAATATTTCGGTGAAAGGGATATCCATGTCGACGTCATCGAGACTGTAAGCAATGAAGACAATGTAGATTTCCCTCATGATACAGATCTTGTCATCTCCCTAGGTGGGGATGGTACTGTTCTCTATGTTGCGAGAAAGGTACACGAGCTTGGTCTTCCAATACTTCCTGTCAACCTTGGCACCTTCGGATACATAACTGAAGTCGGCAAGGATGAGTGGAAGGAGGCCTTGGAAGCATATCTTGATGATGGTCAGAACCTATCCAGGAGATTGATGCTCAGGGTATCCGTTGAGCGTAAGGGCAAGAGGATCTTCTCGTCCTATGCCCTCAATGATGCTGTAATCAGTGCAAGCGGAATAAGCAAGATAGTAAAACTTGAACTCAGGCTCGACGGAGTCTACTGTGGACTCTTCAAGGCCGATGGAATGATCGTTGCAACTCCAACTGGCTCAACAGGTTACTCACTTGCAGCAGGTGGACCTATCCTGACATCGGATATATCTGCATTCATCATAACTCCTATATGTCCTTTCACATTGTCCAACCGTCCTTTGGTAACCGGAAGCGATACTAATTGCACTATAAGAGTAGTGGAGGGGCAGAGAACACAGGTTGCCCTGACTGTAGACGGACAGGGTGTCTTCCTTCTTGAAGAAGGGGATGATGTCATCATTGAGAAGTCCAGAAGCAAGACTCTTCTCATCACCAGTCCTGCAAGAAAGTATATTGAAGTGATCAGGGATAAGCTTAACTGGTCGGGAGAGTTCCATGCTTGAGAATATTGCCATCAGGAATTTCGTACTCATTCCATCTTTGGAATTGGATATGCATGACGGGTTCAGTGTAATCACAGGTGAGACAGGATCCGGTAAGTCCATCATTCTTGGAGCCTTGAGTCTGCTTCTTGGTGGCAAGGCCGATAAGGAGGAGATCCGCTCCGGAGAGACAAGTGCCGAAGTGAGCGGTGTCTTCTCCACAAGGAGCAAGGCTGTCCTCGATTGGCTTGATGAGAAGGGTATTGTAGTCAACGACGGACTGATCGTCATCAGGAGAGTCGTAAAGGCTACAGGAAGAAACCATTACTCGATAAACGGGATGGCTGTCACAGTTGCGGAAGGTCAGGAACTTGGACATCTGCTTGTAGACATCTCATCCCAGCATTCGCATCAGTCCCTCATGAAGAAGGAGACCCAGCTTTCATATCTGGATGGTGCTGCCGGAAACGACAGTATCCTGGAGAGCTACAGGAAGGAATATGGACTCCTGAGGAAGATGGAAAGCGACAGGGCTGAACTTGACGAGAAGATCAGGAAGGCACTGGAGGACAGGGAATACAACGAGTTCTGCTTCAGGGAACTGGATAATGCTGAACTTGAAGTGGGGGAGGATGACAGGCTTAAGGAGGAACTGCAGCTTGCATCCGCCTCTGAATTCCTGGTATCGAATCTCACAGAGATGGCTGGCCTACTGGACAGGGCTTCAAGTCAGCTTTCCGATGCAATGGGGATCCTGGACAAGTGCATGAGAAAGGATCCAAGACTTTCCGAATATGCCCCAAGGCTGGAAAGCGGTGAGATCGAAGTCAGCGACATCCTCGATTCAATCAAGGAGCACATGGGCTCCATCTCCATCAACGAGTACGAGATCGAGGAGAAGAACCAGAGACTTGCGCTTCTGCAGAGACTCAGGAAGAAGTATGGTGGTTCGATTGAAAGAGCTATCGAGAGAAGGGATGAACTCGAGGAGAAGCTTTCCTATGCAGAGGAATCCGAAGATATGCTCTCCGGTATGGATCGACGCATCGAAGTCCAGAAGAACAAGGTAGAGGATATCGCTGCAAGGCTCAGGAAGAACCGCATCAAGGCATCCCGAAAGCTCGGGAAGGAGATTTCCGAGAAACTCAACAGGCTTGGCATGAAGGATGCAGTCTTCTCGATCGAGGTAAGTGCAGCAGAGCTTACCTATACAGGTTATGACAGGGTGGACTTCCTGATCTGTCCAAACAAGGGCGAGAAGATCTCCCTGATCGAAGACACAGCATCGGGTGGTGAGCTCAGCAGGATCATGCTTGCTATGAAGAGCGTATTCTCTTCCAGCAACGATGTGGAGACACTTGTATTCGATGAGATCGATACAGGTATCGGAGGATCCACTGCATATGATGTAGCTGCAGAGCTTCTTTCCATTTCAGACAGGCTACAGGTTCTTGCCATCTCCCATCTTGCTCAGATTGCCTCAAAGGCATCCCAGCATCTGATGGTTTCAAAGAAGGTTGTAAACGGAAGGACCATAAGTACCCTTACCGAAATAAGAGGCGAGGAGAGGGTGAAAGAAATCGCCCGCCTCCTCAGCGGAGATGCGAGCGATATTTCCCTTGAGCATGCTGAAAAGCTACTTGAAGTTGAGAGCGTCGAACACCTTCCTGGCGAGCTCTTCTGATACCTCGTATCTCTTCGTTCCTTCATAGTAAGGATATATCTCATTCTGGAGTTTTGTAGTTGACGGCTCATATCCGTGTCTTCGGGCAAGTCCGATGATGTCGAATATGAGCTGTGTGTTCATCTCGGTCAGACCTTCGTCCCTGACCTTCCTGCCTATCCTGTTGGAGTAGGATGAGAGCAGGTCCTCCAGGGTCTTCAGTTCCTTGTCCCTTCCGTTCTTCTTGATGAACTCGATCAGCATGTCGATCCTTGAATTCTTTACAGCATCGGAAGCATTCTTCAGGCTTGCTGCAAGATGACTCTTGATGATCTTGATTGCAACACCTAGGTTCTCGACTGCAATCGTGTCGATCGTAAGGTATTTGCTGGTCTCTACGAGGAGGGAGTAGTGGAACATGCTGTTCGTCATGTCCTCTATCTCGTTGTATGTGATCTGGTTCATCGAGGAGTCTATCCACTTCAGGCACTTGCTTAGAAGTCTTGGAGAGATGTCATTGTTGGTCATCCTCAGATGCTTTCTCTTTCCCGTATCGAGATTCAATGTGGATACATACAGGTTGATGCCATTGTCCATCGTCGATGAGGAAAGCACCGTGAACTCGAAGTGGTCGAGGTTCTCTGTATTGAGGATTGTGAGTACCTTGTCGTTCTTCGTATCTCCCTTGTAGGATTCCAGCGTGAACCATCCATATTCATCTATGAATTCCTGTTCCCTTGCAAAGTTCCTGTTCAGGTAGAATGCAAGACAGGCCTCGGCAGACCCAGAAAGTCCCTTCAGCTCCTCCTGTGCTATCATCATGCCGTCTCCGACATTCTTGCGGTTGCTCTTTGCTGCAATGAGGTCGGATAGGAATGGAAGGAGCAGGTCCGTGTTGCAATAGTCCTGGAACATCTTGATTGCATAGAGTGCATACTGGATGTTCTGCCTCGGTTCGATTCCCGAGATGTCTGCAAAGAAGAATCCGCATGATGTGAATGAGAACTGTGTATTCTTCATTCCTATTATGAGGTGGGCAATCTCCCTATCCTCTGTAGGAGGGAAGTCGAAATCCCCATGGAGATCTGCGATGAATTCCTGCATTGTGCACTTGCCGCTTATCATCCTTCCGCTTCGGTTGAGCAGGTCATATGATGAGATCTTTCCACCGAAGATCCTATTTGTCTCCGAGCTGAATATCTGGTAGAGCCTGTCCCTGAGATTCTCGAGGCTTGCCCTGAATGCAACTCTCCATTCCTGACTCCATCCTGGCTCTCCGCCTGTCTGGCAGCCACAGTTCTTGTACCATCTGGAAACTCCATGGGCACATGACCATGAAGTTCCCTTCCCATCTTCTCCGGAGTGCAGGAGTGCATGCTCTGTCGCAGGATGCTCCGCGAGGTATGCTGCGTAGTTCGTGAACTCGAAGTCATCCCTTTCATTGACCTTCCTGATCAGGGCAGCGAGTGCCATGTCGCCATATGGCTCATGATGACCGTATATCTCTCCATCCGTTGCCGTATGGATGAGGTCCATTCCATCGTTTTCCCTGATCGATAGCAGTTCGTTGTAGAGGTCGTCTGCTGACCTGAGTATATGCTTGAAGCTGATGTCCTCTGCAAGCTTATGGTTGTAGAAGAAGCAGCTGATCCTCTCTCCATGTGTTCCCTCGAGGATGAATGGCCTGTCGTATGGTGCAGGTTTTCCATCGAGTGAGAGCAGCTCGCCGCTCTCGTCGATGATGCTCTTGCACTGCCATGGGGAAAGGACTACGAACTTGATTCCACTCTCTGCAAGTATGCTTATTACATCTGAGCTTATTGCTGTTTCCGGGAGCCACATTCCTTCGGGATCTCTCCTGAAGTAATGCTGGAAGGCCTCGATTCCCCAGTTTACCTGCAGCTTCGCATCCTCTCTCCTGTCGAGTGGGAGGATCGTGTGGTTGAAGCCCTGAGCCATGGCATTGCCATGTCCAAGTCTCTTCTCTGAATCCATGTCGCTCTCGATTAGCAGTTCCAGTTCTTCCGGTCTCTTGTGCTCAAGCCAGTAGAGCAGTGTAGGTCCGAAGTTATATGATATATAGCTGAAGTTGTTTGTTATTGAGATGACTCTTCCTTCTGGGGAGAGGTATCTCGAATGCATGTTCGCTCCATAGCAGTCATGGAAGATCCTTTCATTCCAGTTCTTCCAAGGGGCAGCGGAGCTCTGCTGTGGGATGATGCCCGTTCTGGGATTCTCCCTAGGCGGCTGGTAGAAGTGCCCGTGGAGGATCAATGATGTCTTCTTGTTTTCATTCATGCCTTCAATATTACCATACCATATAACGGCATTACAGTCTTATTTGCATCAATCTAGTCATAAGGGCTGTACTGATAGGTCGTTACCTTGACTTAAAACCCCCAAAAAGGTAAAGTTTAACAATGCAAAAGGGGCTAATTGATGATTTTAATCAAGATTGATTCTCTATCCACCAAAGAATTGAGGAATATCGCCGAACAGGAATGTATCGACGGTTACGAATCCCTCACCAGGGACGAGCTCATTGAAGAGCTGCAGGATTTCTATGGTGATGATGATGACTTTGTACCAGGCGGTGATGTCAATAGACGCTTTCTATGTGGAATCACCGACTATAGAGGAGTAGGTAAGGATATCCAGGGGTTGCCAGGTGTCGAGGAACTTCCGCAGGACTATCCATCAACAGAAATCCATCTCCTATATAAGAACCCTTCCTGGGGCTATTGCTACTGGTCTGTTTCCCCACAGGACATGCTGAAGCTTCAGGAGAGGAACATCACAGAACTCATCCTCCTTGTATCCGTAAGGACATTCAAGGGAACAGAGGAGTTCGAGGTACCTGTATCAATCGATGACACTGACTGGAACATCGGGCTTCCTATACATGGAGGAGAATGCTCCGTTGCGCTTGTAGTAAGAGATGACGGCCATCTTCTCGAACTTGCACATTCAAACGAAATCTCACTTGTGAAGAGCTATTGGCTCGAGCATCCAAAGGAGATGCTTGAGAACGAGCAGCTCTTCAAGGTATACCTTTCCATGATCACAACAAAGGAGGGGCAGCTTGCTGAATCCCCTGTTGTCTATGACATCATGTCGAACTATCATAAGGAGGACCTCAACAGATGGCACAAGTAAACAATATCAACTTCATGCTTCATGCACACCTTCCTTATGTAAGACATCTCGAGTATCCTAGATTCCTTGAAGAGGACTGGCTCTATGAAAGCCTAAACGAATCCTATCTTCCAATGTTCAGGATGCTTCAGAGACTCGATGAGAGGGGAGTGGATTTCCATATCTCATTCTGCTTCTCGCCGACACTGCTGACAATGCTCCAGGACCAGAAGCTCCAGGAGAGATTCCAGAACTACATGAATCTCCACATCGAGCTCGGAGAGAAGGAGGTCGAGCGCCTTGCCGACGATCCTCAGAGAAGGGACCTTGCACAGCATTATCTCAATGAACTTCATGCCAACTGGAACTTCTACGAAGAGAACGGCATGAGTTTCCTTCCTGTTGTGAAGAACCTTGCATCAAAGGGCAAGATCGAACTCTTCACAACGGCTGCTACACATGCATATCTCCCTCTGTACAGGGAGTATCCAACAGCAATCAACGCCCAGATCAAGATGGGCATCGAGGCATTCCGCGATACATTCGGATTCCTTCCTGCCGGTTTCTGGCTTACAGAGTGTGGATACTATCCAGGACTTGATGATGTCCTGTCAAAGTACGGCATCTCCTGGTGCCAGCTTCCATCCCATGCTGTAATCTCAGCACGTGACAAGAGCATCGGAGGTGGATATCTTCCTGTAAGGCTTCCAAGCGGTGTAATCGGAGAGGTACGTGACTGGAATATCACATCCCTCATCTGGTCCGATGTTTCCGGCTACCCATCTGATGGGGACTACCGTGAATTCTATAGGGATATCGGCTACGACCTTCCTATGGATTACATCCGTCCATACATCCATGAGCCGGAAGTAAGGGTCTTCACAGGATTCAAGTACAACGCAATCACAGGCAGTGGAGACGACAAGAGGGTATACAATCCTACAAGAGCACAGGAGAAGGTTTCCCTCCACGTCAACAACTACCTCTACCACATCAAGAAGAAGGGTGCACTTCTCGGTTCATCAGGTATCGAGAATCCAACCTTCAACCTTGCATATGACGCTGAGCTTTTCGGTCATAGATGGTATGAGGGAATCGACTTCCTGGAGAAGTTCATCATCGAGACCTCCTCTTCAGAGGATTTCAAGATGACAACTCCATCCATGCAGATCAACAATACCTCGACAAGATATGACAACCTCCGCATCAATGACTGCAGCTGGGGAAAGGGTGGTTATTCAGATGTATGGCTTGACCAGTCCAACGTCTGGATCTATAGGCATATCTTCAAGGCAATCGAGAGGATGCAGGAGCTCTGTACACGCTTCCCAGACCAGGGTTCACTGAAGGGTAGGTTCCTCAACCAGGCTTCCCGTGAGGTCCTGCTTGCAATGAGTTCAGACTGGCCTTACATCATGCATGACAAGACTTCGGTCTCATATGCAGAGAAGAGGCTCAGAAACCATCTCGGTTCCTTCAATGTAGTATACTCATCCCTATGCAAGAACACTGTAAACACAGAATGGCTGATCAAGGCTGAGAGAAGAAATGCCATCTTCCCTAATATGGATTACAAGATCTTCGCCCAGAACTACGACGAGGAGTAAAATCCTCTCGTTCCTGGGAAAGCGACTGATCTAGGTTTGCATATACCATACAATACAGAAGCTCCACATCATATCGTGGAGCTTCTTCATTGATGGCACTTGAATGGCAATGTCTTCAGTTGCTCTAATGCCTAGTCGACAACTTTGATTTTGGTTTTCAATATAGAGAGGATGGGACGTTCATTCAGCCCGTCTCCTCATGACTCAGCCTTCAAGTGCATCGTCTATAGCCTTCTGTATGAACTTGCTCATCGAAAGTCCTTCCTTCTCGGCTGCCATCTTCAGCTTTGCTGAATACTCCTCAGGAAGGTTGAGGCTGATTCTTTTGTAGGGAGTCTTGATTCCCTTCGGCCTACCGGAGCCCGCTCTTGCTCCACCTCTTCCGTCTACTTTCTTCTCTTCCATATATACCTCCTAATGTAGAGTAACTGTAATCACAATCATGAGTAACGCGATGACTGCAATAAGTCTGCAGGTCCTCGATATCAATCTCCTATTCATTTGACCTTCCTTCTGTGTTGCTGTATCTTAATGGGGAGAGGATTGCTCCTCTCTAGGTTTCCATCATCCTAGAGACACTATGATGATGGCTGATATGCTGGAAATGATTGAGCAAACGATTGAAGCAATGAGCTCGATGATTTCCAGCTTTTTCTATTTCCTTACGAGTCCTTTCCACTTCATTCCACCTGATTATCATACTATAGCCACTCAGGGATCCTATCAACCTGAAATCTGGCAGGAGGGCGCATTGTCCTGCTGTAGGCTTCCATGGGGAAGGCTCTACACTGTCTTGTTCGAGATTATCGGGGGAGGAATCTACAAGATCCTGCTGGAATACCCCGCCAAATCTTTCCTCAATTCTGTCTTTTCATTCTAAGTCTATAAATCATAAGAAGTTATCTGAAGCGATAGGTTCCTCTCTTCTCTCTTTACAGAAAGGAATTTCTGTCATTTTCCTTGCACGGGAAGTAAATATAGTGTAGTGTAGTGGTAGAAAGTGGATGGAAATCCCCTTAAGTGGTAGAAAATGCAATGAAGATGGTAACTGGAATCTACAACCTGGCAATAGACGAAAAGGGCAGGATCATGCTCCCTTCCCGTATGCGCCAGGCACTCCAGACCGATGAACTGGTTCTCCTTCCTGGCCTTGATTCAGAGTGCATGATGCTGATGACTCCCGATTTCTTCGAGAATCATTTCTCATCTGCGATATTAGACAATGACAAGGCCATATTCTCTAGACAGAAGAGAGAGCTCATCAGGGCGATAATATCGCCGGCTGTCTACATCAATGCAGATGCCAACGGAAGGATCGGAGTTCCAATGAACTTCAGGAACGACTATTCACTTGTCGGAAAGAACAACGTAACGTTGATCGGTTCCGGTTTCCATGTGGAGATCTGGAATACGGAAGTATATGAAAAGCATATGAGCGAGAATCGCGAGAACATAAGTGACCTCTGTGATTCCCTGTTCTCGGAGGAATGATGGAGATATTGCACTATCCTGTAATGCACCGCGAGGTATTGGAGAACCTGGTAACTCCAGATGAGGAAGGAAGAGTACTCATCGACTGTACTACAGGAGAAGGTGGCCACACTGCGCTTTTCCTGAAGAAGTATGAGCATCTCAAGGTCTTCGGCCTTGACCGTGACTCAGCGATCCAGAAGAAGGCAATCGAGAGATTCAAGGATTACGGTGACCGTTTCAATCCTGTCAATACCTGGTTCAATGACTATCTCCATGAGAGGGATGCAGAGTCTGCAGACCTCATTCTCTTCGACCTTGGAATATCGATATTCCACTACGAGGAGAGCCACAGGGGCTTCTCGTTCAGGGATGACGAAGCTCTCGACATGAGGCTTGATGTCAACCAGAGGACAAGTGCAAGGACCATCGTAAACGAGTACGAGGAAGAGGAGCTTGCAAATGTCATCTACAGGTACGGTGAGGAGAGATACTCCCGCCGTATTGCAAGAGCTATCGCAGAGGCCCGCAGGGAAAAGGAGATCGAGACAGCCAAGGAGCTCTCGGAGATCATCGCACGCTCGGTTCCAAAGGAATACAGATATGGAAGGATCAACCCATCCACAAGGACTTTCCAGGCACTGAGAATCGAGGTCAACCACGAGCTTGACAGGATAACTCCAGCTCTCGAGGATGCCATCAGGGTCCTCAGGAAGGGCGGAAGGGTTGGAGTGATCACTTTCCACAGCCTGGAAGACAGGATCGTAAAGTGGTACTTCAAGGATCGCGCAGCAAAGGAAGGAACTGATATAAGGATATTGACCAAGAAGCCTATCGTTCCGACCGAAGAGGAAGAAAAGGAGAATGCACCTTCCAGAAGTGCAAAGCTCAGGATAGTGGAGAAGATATGACTACGAAAGAAGGAATCAAGATCACCAGGAACCAGAAGGTCCTCATCCTCCTGTCGCTCTTCATGCTTTTCCTGATGGTATTCACACCTCTATGGCAGGTTGGAGTCAACCACAGCCTGGAGATGTCCATCCGACAGGAGAAGGTCAGGCTTACATCCCTTGGAGAGGACGAGAGAATCCTGAAGAACGAGATTGCCACCCAGAGGAATCTAGAAGGCGAGAGCCTCATCCTGGCTTCCATGGCAGAGGATCTTGAACTCATAGCATCAGCGAGGAACTGATTGGCAAATTCGACTTACCGGATGCCCGCTTGGCGGGCATTTGTGATATCATGACAGCATGATAGAGAAGTACGAGAACGATTATGATGATTTCACATTGAGGGAGATCGATCCTGATGAGCTTTCAGGTTCGCTTTCCCCATTCACATTCATCTGCATAACATTCATTCTCATGTTGATGGGACTGGTTATGGCATATAGCGCAAGCTACGATGCTGCAGTCCGTGCCGGTTTGAAGCATTACCACTATCTCCTGGAGATGGTGACCTATGGGATACTTGGAATGGTGACAGGACTCCTGTTCTTCTTCTCTCCGAGAAGGAGGCTGGAATCCATTGCAAGGGCACTGTTCCCACTTTCCCTGATATTCCTTGTTTCAACCCTGATACATAGGGCGATTGGAGGAACTGCATCATACAGTCCAACCCTTCCAATTCTAAGGGTAAGCCCTGCAATCGAGTTCACCACTGTCCTCTTCCTTGCATCGGTCCTGCCGAAGGTACGTGAGAAGGATAGGAGGGGATGGCTATATGTAGCAGTCACTGCAGCCTTCATCCTCGTGATGGGGAGCCTGATATATCTAGGTTACTACAGTGATGCAATCCTGTATGGTGCAATGCTGCTGATACTCTTTGCAGCAGGCGGAATAGGGAAGAGATACATCTTCACGATTGCCGCATTCATTGCAACCTTCCTGGTGTTCAGGGTCCTTGCCAGTCCTGTACACATGGAGGTCATATTCCAGCGCCTGATGCCAAGCGTGGACGGACCGGTGGAATCCCAGATAGTCCATGATTCTGTGATGGCGATTGCGGAAGGTGGAATACTTGGCAAGGGTATAGGAAACGGATACTACAAGCTCGGTGTGATTCCCGGAATCCACACCGACTACATATTTGCAAACCTTGCAGAGGAGACTGGAATCCTTGGCGTGCTGATCGTATCGCTCTTCTTCCTGCTCTTCATGCTGCTGGGTCTGAGAGCTGCAGTCAGGGCAAGGATGATCGAAGATGACTTCGTAAGGATCTCAAGTGTAGGATTCACGTATCTCATCATCTTCAAGGTACTGCTCAGCATTGCAGTCACAACAGGTGTGATTCCATCAAATGGAATCGGAATACCGTTCTTCAGTTCCAATGGACCTGAGAACTTCCTCACGATGGTCGAGTGCGCTCTTCTCTACAAGTTCATCCATATGACGGGTAGGGGCTATGAGAGATCTTGATGACAGGAGGATATGGATCTTTGTCGCTTCTGCGCTTCTTTCCATCTCCTTCCTTGCTGCAGTCTTCACTGTCCTGCCGATTGCATTCGTGGAGAGCGTTGAGATCGACGGGCCCGTCCCTATATCCATCGAGAGAGAGGTGAAGAGGATGGTTGGACTTGGTCGCTTCAGCTCGGGCTACAGGGAGATCCGGAGGAGCATCGAGAACTCCATATACCTTGAGGATGCAGCAGTATCCTATGCAGGTGGAGTCGTTCATGTGGAGGCCGGGATATCGGAAGGACTACTTGTCATCACGGATGGAATGAGCTATATCCTCCATGCTGACTGCGAGACATATATACCTCCTGAAGAGGACATTGCATTCCTGAAGATGCATGTACCGATGCTGGAGGTGTCGAGCGGACAACTTGAATATATTGCCCGCTATGGCATTGAAAAGAGGCTCTCTGAAGTGATAGATTTATTATTGGAAATTTATCATTTGGACAGCTATAATGATAGATTGGTAGGAAAGGTGAAATATCAGGGAGGAACCGGAGAGGAATTCGGTCGCCTGACATTCTTTTCCAGGGAAATGGACTCATCCCTGACTATAAGGGAGAAGGTCGAACCGGAAATGGTACTCAAGTCTCTTTCAGTGATGAAGGAGAAGTCAAAGGTACTTCCTACCGGTGAAATGAGAGAATATGAGCTCAAGGGCAATACGCTCACAGAGCAGAAGAGGATTGTCGATGGCATCTGATAAGACATTGTTGGGACTTGATATAGGCACATCTTCGATCAGGGCAGTAATCGGTTCCGTCTCAAGGGACGGTCAGCTCATGATCGAGGCCATTGCCGCTCGTAACAGTGAAGGCGTCAAGTCGGGAAGCATCGTAAACATAGAACAGACATTGAAGGTCATCAATTCTGTAATCAGCGATGCCGAGCTGCAGAGTGGAACTGAAGTGAGCTCTGTTATACTTGGAATCGGTGGTGACCATATCGAGGGAATCTCCTCCAACGGAGCCGTTGGAATCACAAGCAAGGACCAGGAGATCACAAACGAGGATATCAGGAAATCGATAGATATCGCGAGGGCACATGAACTTCCACAGGACAAGGAGATCCTTCACACTCTTGTCCAGGATTTCCAGGTCGACTCGCGAAGTGGAATCAAGGATCCGATTGACATGCTCGGTCACAGGCTCGATACCAGGGTGCTCTTGGTTACGGGCTCCTCATCGATCTGCCAGAACCAGAGAAAGTGCGTTACCAAGGCAGGAATCCAGGTGCAGCGCATGGTTCTCCAGTCACTTGCAGACAGTGAGGTGGTTCTTACCAACGAGGAGAAGGAGATGGGCGCTATCGTCATAAACATCGGCGCCGGTACAACGAACATGATCTGCTATGTTGCAGGAAGCCCAGTATATGCCGGAGGAATCGGACTTGGTGGCGACAATGTAACAGGCGATATCGCATATGTATTCCAGCTTCCAAAGGTTGCTGCCGAATCCATCAAGATCCAGGATGGATCCTGTCATACTCCTTCGGTTTCCCCCGAGGATATGATACAGACACCGGCAGTCGGTGGAAAGCCAGCCTACAGGCTCCCAAAGCGTGAGCTTGCAAAGGTAATCGAGCCTAGGATGGCAGAGATCTTCTCACTCCTGCAGTCAAAGCTCGAGGAGAAGGATATCCGTGGAACGTTCGGTGCAGGAATCGTACTCGTCGGCGGTGGCTCCATGCTTTCAGGTGCTACAGAGCTTGCAGCTGAGATCTTCAGGATTCCGGCCCGTCTCGGTTTCCCTGTTGCAATCAACGGATTGGATAGACAGTACATAGACCCTAGCTTCTCTACCGTGCTTGGACTCATCAAGCTCGAGGCGAAGAAGTACAGGGACAGTTCCGGACTTACGGTTTCCAGAAGTGGTGAGAAGTCCGGTTTCGGCAAGAAGTTCAAAAGCTTGATGAGCAAGCTTTTTTAGGAGAGATAGATGAATTTCGATATCTTTGACATTGAAGATACAACTACAGGAGAGCAGGCTGCTCCTACCATTATCAAGGTCGTCGGTGTCGGCGGCGGTGGTGGCAACGCAGTCAACAGGATGATGGAGGCTGGCCTCAAGAAGGTTACATTCATCGCTCTCAATACCGATGTCCAGGCTCTGCAGAGATCCAACGCACAGGTAAGGATTCCTATCGGAAAGGAACTTACAGGCGGTCTCGGTGCAGGTGGTCAGCCAGAGATCGGTGAGAAGGCTGCAATCGAATCCAAGGAAGAGATCAGACAGTCTCTCGACAATGCAGACATGGTATTCATCACAGCAGGAATGGGTGGTGGAACAGGTACAGGCGCTGTATCCGTCGTCGCCGAGATTGCAAAGTCCATCGGAGCGCTTACAGTTGCAGTAGTTACAACTCCTTTCGCATTCGAGGGAAAGAAGAAGCTCATGCTTGCCCGTCAGGGAATCGAGAAGCTGAGAAAGCAGGTAGATACACTCATCCTGATTCCAAACCAGCATCTTCTGAACATCGTAGACAACAATACACCTATCAAGAAGGCATTCATCATTGCCGACTCTGCACTGCAGCAGTCCGTACAGGGAATCTCCGACCTCATCACTGAGCCTGGCGAGATCAACATCGACTTTGCAGACGTAAAGACAGTCATGAAGGGCAAGGGAGATGCACTCATCGGACTGGGATTCGGTGAAGGTGCAAACAGGGCAGTGGAAGCTGCAAAGCTTGCAATCAACAACCAGCTGCTCGAGAATGCCTCCATCGATGGAGCAAAGAACGTACTTGTAAACCTTGCAGGTGGCGACAGCCTTACGATCCAGGAATACCAGGACGTCGTAGAGATCATCACGGAGAACTGCGCTGAGGATGTACTTGTAATTGCAGGACAGTCCTACAATCCAGCTCTCGGCGATAGGATCAGGGTTACAGTCGTTGCTACAGGTTTCGAGAAGAAGCCGGAGGCAACAGGATCCGAGATCGGTGCCGACATGTACAGGAGGGACCATAGGGTAGAAAGGAAGGAGGAGACTCCTATCCCAGAACCTGCAAGGGAGACGAGAGCTCCTCAGGAGACCCAGCCTCAGGCACAGATGCCAAGAGAGAACAACATGCAGAATGCAGATCCAAGTGCAATCACGGTAAACAGATGGCAGGACCTGCAGCAGCAGCTTGGCAAGAGAAATCAGGGCAACAGCAACGACTACAGCATTCCTGCAGTCCTGAGATACTCAAGGCATGATGATGACAAATAGTCAGAATAGACTGCTATCAGACGATTATTCAGATTACCTTACCTTTGAAAGACGTCTCTCCGAGAATACGAGAGACGTCTACCATCGGGAGGTAGTTTTTTTTCTCGAATACCTCGAGGAAAATTCCCTGGAGCTCTCTTCTGTCGGATTCAGGCAGATAGAGGACTACATCTCAAGAAGGAAGGATGATGATGGACTCAGTGAAAGGTCCGTCTCGAAACTCCTCTCAGCCCTGAGGAGCTTCTTCATATATCTTGGCAAGGAGAGGATAAGGGATGACAATCCAGTACTCCTCATAGAGAAGCCGAAGAAGAGGGAATATCTTCCGAAGGTACTCTCCGAGGACCAGGTGAACGAGATCCTCGAGGAATTCAGGGATGACTCCGACCTCCTGATGCTGCGCGACTACACGCTATTTGAGCTGATATACTCTTCCGGCATGAGAATAAGCGAGGTAATCAATGTGAAGATCGGTTCCTACAGCCCGGAAGAGGAGAGCATCAGGGTAATAGGAAAGAGGAACAAGGAGAGAATCGTCTTCGTCGGTGGAATCGCTGCAAATGCATTGAACTACTATCTGGAGAATGTAAGGCCTAGACTTGTATCGAAGAACAGGGCTGCTGGAGGGGACTACATCTTCCTTGGAAGGAATGGCAAGCCTCTGACCAGGCAGGCTGTACACAAGAGATTCCATGAGAGATGTGAGAAGCTCGGCATGGATGCAACCGTCCATACCCTGAGACATAGCTATGCAACCCATATGCTTGAGCATGGTGCGGACATAAGGTCTGTACAGGAGATGCTGGGACATAGTGACATCAAGACGACACAGATCTATACGCATCTCGACACGGCAGGAATGCTCAATGAATTCGACAGCTTCGACATAATGCACGATATCGAGGACGAGGAGCAGTGATGAGAGCCAGAAGAGTAATCCTTTCGCTTGCAATGATGGTCCTATGCATATTGGGACTCACAGCCTTTCCTGAGTACGCACCGTACGACGAGGATGTCACATACTACTATGGATATCTGACTGGGGAAGAGCAGGAGCTCTATGACATCATCTACGATGGAATCCTCGACTACAGGGACGAGATTGGATTTTCCCATGGATATCCAATGGATATGGTCGACAGGATCGTATCCCTCATGATGGATGAATCTCCAGAGCTATTCTGGATAGACCACAGCTGGTCAGCATCCTACTACGACAATGAGCCGGATGTTGCAGTCGGGGTGGAAATCGACTACATCATGAGCGAGCGGGAGGCCATCAGGAGATGGAAGGCGATGATGGACTTCCATGAATCGATCGAATACGACGGAAGCAGCGACCTTCTCGACGAGCTCATCATGATAGAGGCCCTTACCGACAGGACTGCATATACAGAAGGCAGGTATGTCTATGATGCTTCTGCTGCAATCGTGGATGGTAAGGCTGTCTGCGAAGGTTATGCAAAGGCTGCAACCTTGCTTCTGAGACTTCATGGAATTCCCTCTGGAGTCATTGGCGGAATAGGTATAGGCAATGGGAATGGTGAACCTCATGCCTGGAACATCGTCAAGATAGGGGGATCCTGGACACTTCTCGACATAACCTGGATAGATGACGACGATGCCTCCTTCTATGATTGGTTGAATCTCAGCGATGAGATGTTTGCAGATACCCATGTTCCCGAGAATGTCCCGCCATCCTACTTCCAGGCTACGGATGCATTCGAGGTGTCAAGGCTTCTTGGACTCTACGCAGAGGGGAACATCAAGAGACATTTCTTCAGGGAGCTTACCCAGCTCATCGAGGAAGACATTCCTGTACTGATCTACTTCGATGACGAAGATGACTACAGCTATATGCTTGAGATGTATGAGCAATGGCTGGACGAGTACAACATGGAATACGAGAATGGATTCTATGGAAGGTATTGGATATCCCATGACGATGACAGGAGACGCTTCTATCTCGATAGGAACTAGTTGCCGAAGGTGCTGCATCCCCGGTATGTTCCGGATGCTTCATCTATTTCCGAGCGACTCTTCGGATTCATTCATCGCTCTCACTCTCTCCATCTGCATATCAGCCGATTCCCTTCATGAACCACGATTTTCAGGATTGAATAGGTCAGATTGCAGCTTTTCTTCACTATGAGGTATGGAAAAGAGAAGAATAGATGAAGCGCTCTATGCGCTTGGCAACGCACCGAAGGAAGGGGAGAGGGTAATCTACATACACCAGAGCCATAAGGTGAAACCGGAGGTCCTTCCATACCTCTTCCAGTTTGCCCTGGAGGCATATGCTTCTGGATACAGTCTGATGATACCCATGTTCTCATCTACGTTGAGGACCGTACTTGAAGCTGCGTTCATCCTGGATAAGCCACTCTATGTGATGCTTTCGAAGAGCCTCAGGGGATTCAGGCTGAACAGCATGGGACATAGGATAATGATTACCCGTGGCGGCTTCCTCTCTCCTGCATACGACTCTGAGCTGGATAGCATCGGCTATATGGTACGCTCCAGGATCCTTGCAGTCGAGAGGAGCATGGCAACTCTCATACTGGACAATGACTACCAGGATATGGCTAGGGAGACATTGGACAGGGGGCATGACCTTGCGGTACTCAGATGCACGATGGAGAACGAAGGGATCCTACGGCTTGCAATGGAAGGGGCGCCTGTAATCGATACATTCTCTTCCTGGATGGAATTTCCGGAGGCGATATCCTTCGAGTCGGAGAACGGTCCTTACAGGGAACCGTACACCGGACGCAGGTTTTCCGTGCTCTTCCTCTGAAAAACAATCCATTTTGTGCTATATTCTAGTTATGGAACTCAACGACAACGAAAAGGCATTCATCGACTACATCGAGAATGTGAAGGTTCTCAGCCACAATACGAACATTTCATACCAAAAGGACCTGGAGCAGTTCCATGGATTCCTTGCCGAGCGTGGGATGACGGAGGCCGACTGCGATTACCACGATGCCAGGGAATTTGTCCGCGAGATGCAGGGTAAGTACGCGGAAAGGACGATCTTGAGGAAGATCACATCCTTGAGGACCTACTTTGCCTATCTGATGAAGGTTGATGTGGTCATGGAGAATCCATTCCTCTACATTTCGCTGAGAAAGACTGAAGAACGTCTTCCATCTGTCCTCACCCACGAGGAGGTGAAGAGAATGCTTTCCATCAGGAAGGAAGGATTTCTCGGAGAGAGGGACCATATGCTGTTCCTCTTCCTCTATTCTACAGGAGCTCGAATATCCGAGGCATTGAGCGTGGACATCGAGGATATAGAGTGGGAGCAGCGGAGGATTCCCATTGTAGGCAAGGGAAGCAAGCAGAGATACCTATTCATCAGCAGGAATGTTGTAGAACCGTTAAGGGAATATATCTTATGCCGTAATAGGTACTTACAGGAGAATGGCTTTGCCGACACCCCGGCTCTTTTCATAGGAAAGACCGGTATCAGGTTGCCGTTCAGCTCTGCTCATATTATCTTCAGTGAGTATAAGAGCGTTTTCGGAATAAGAGGTGACTTCACCCCCCATGTCCTGAGACATACATTTGCCACAGAGCTGATGGACAGGGGAGCCGATATACGTTTCGTCCAGGAGCTTCTGGGACACGAGAGCATTTCGACCACTCAGATCTATACACATGTGTCGAAGGCCAAACTCAGGAATGTCTACGAGAAGACCCATCCGCATTCAGGACGATAGGGGGAGAGCCCCTGCGGAAAAGGAAGGTAGATTTTGAAACAGATGAGAGGTACAACCATTTGTGCCGTCAGGAAGGATGGAAAGGTTGCCATCGCAGGTGATGGACAGGTTACAATGGGAGAGACCGTTGTAAAGGGAAATGCCAGGAAGGTCAGGAGACTGTATGATGGCAAGGTCATCATCGGATTTGCCGGTGGAACAGCTGATGCATTCACACTCTTCGAACTCTTCGAGGAGAAGCTCAGACAGTACAACGGAGACCTTATGAGGGCTGCCGTTGAACTTGCAAAGCAGTGGAGGATGGACAAGCAGCTCAGGAACCTCGAGGCAATGATGCTCGCATCCGATGGCGTCAAGATGTTCCTCATCACAGGAAACGGAGATGTACTGGAACCGGAAGGAGATGTACTTGCAATCGGATCAGGTGGAAACTATGCCCTCAGTGCTGCCAGGGCATACCTTGATTCAAAGGTAGATCTTGATGCAGAGGAGATTGCAAGAAGGTCTCTTGCCATTGCAGGCGATATCTGCATATATACAAACCACAGCGTAATTACGGAGGTGCTCGGATGAGCGACTTTAACAAGGGATTGGACGAGATGATGCCACGCGAGATCGTTGCAGCTCTCGACAGATATATCATTGGACAGGATGATGCAAAGAGGCTGATTGCCGTAGCTCTCAGGAACAGGGTCAGGAGAAAGGCACTTCCAGAGGAATTCAGGGAGGAGATCACCCCTAAGAACATCATCATGATTGGACCTACCGGAGTCGGTAAGACCGAGATTGCAAGAAGAATAGCAAAGCTTGCAAATGCACCATTCATCAAGGTCGAGGCAACCAAGTTCACTGAAGTCGGTTATGTCGGACGTGATGTCGAGTCGATGGTCAAGGACCTCATGGCTGCATCCTATACACTCGTAAAGGAAGAGATGTACAGCATGAAGAGTTCCGACGTCGAGGATAAGGTCAACGAGAGACTTCTCGACCTGCTTCTTCCTGCTCTGGACGAGGAGAGGAAGGACACCGATATCCAGATGGTCGAGACAAGGAACAAGTTCCGCGAGCTTCTCGAGAAGGGAATGTTCGAGGACAAGGAAGTCGACATGGTCGTAAAGCCGCAGGGACTCAGGCTTACAGGTTTCGGAGTATTCCCAGGAGGCGGTGGAGCACCTACAAGTCCAGACGACCTCAATGCAATGATGAGCGACATCAATACCATGCTTGGCGGCGGTCCAAAGCAGAAGATGAAGAAGGTCACCATCAAGCATGCAAGGGAGATCATCAGGGAGGAGGAACTTGACAGGATCCTCGACGATGACAAGGTTATCGAGGAAGCAAGGAACAGATGCCAGAACATGGGAATCATCTTCATCGATGAGATTGACAAGATCGCTTCCAAGGGTTCAAGCAACAATACAGATGTATCCCGCGAGGGAGTCCAGAGGGATATCCTTCCAATCGTGGAGGGAACCAAGGTTTCCACGAAGTGGGGTGTAATCGACACGACAAACATCCTCTTCATCGCAGCTGGTGCGTTCAGTGTATCCAAGCCATCGGATCTCATTCCTGAACTCCAGGGAAGATTCCCGCTGAGAGTCGAGCTCAAGGACCTTACAGCTGATGATTTCTACAGGATCCTCACCGAACCTAGCAATGCAATCATCAAGCAGTACAAGGCACTTCTCGCAACAGAGGATGTCGATCTTGAATTCGATGACAGCGCAATAAGGAAGATATCAGTGATTGCCGAGCAGGCAAACCAGAGTGCGGACAACATAGGAGCAAGAAGGCTTCATACCGTAATGGAGAAGCTTCTTGAAGACCTTTCCTTCGACGCCGACCTCAAGAAGGGGCAGAAGGTAGTCATAGACGATGCATATGTCGAGAAGATGCTCGGGTCCATCATTGTAGACCAGGATCTTACCAGATATATTCTCTAAGATAGGATGGGGATGCCTCGCGGCATCCTTTTCCTCATTATCGAGGTTCCATGAAATACATTACAATCACCGCATCCTCCTATGAGGAAGCAGTTCAGAAGGCCCGTGATGAATACGGTCCACAGGTAAGGATCCATTCAAGAAGAGACTACACCGTAGGGGGCGGTCTCTTCTCTCGTAAGAGACAGAAGTGCGATCTTACTCTCTATGTAAGCGAAGATGAGAGGAAGGACAGCAGGAAAAGGAACGAGAACGATGCCGCTTCGATAAGGGAATTCGAGAAGGAGGCGCAGACTCCGGATCCAAGCAAGACTACATTGCAGGAGAGACTCAATACCGAGGTATACAGAGGTTCCTGCGACGAGGGGAACGAGAACCCGGAAGTTGCAAGGATACTGGATGAGAACCTCATAACCGATCCTCTCAGGAGCGAGATCCTTGGATCGTTCGAGGGTAAGGGCGAGACAGGAAACGAGATCGCTTCCATAATCCTGGACAAGATCTCGATTGCCCATGGTGCACTTTCTCTTCCAAAGCATCTTCTGGTCCTAATGGGCTCCACAGGTTCCGGAAAGACGACTACTGCTGCCAAGATTGCATCGCTTTATAAGAGTGAGGGAAAGAATGTGGCAATCATAGCCCTCGACAGCTATAGGGTAGGTGCTTTTGCTCAGATAAGGGGCCTGAGCGATGCACTCGGTCTTCCATATGAACTCATCACAGCGGAGGATGAACTTTCTGCAGCTCTTGAGAAGTTCTTCTACTACGACCTTGTCGTGATAGATACTATGGGACTGAGTCCAAAGGACAAGGAACTCAACCTGAAGCTCAAGGGAATGCTTTCAATCCTCCCAAGGGACAACAGCTGCTTTGCATTCGTTGCATCCGCTTCCACGAAGGAGGATGACCTTGAAGGCCAGGCCGAGAGATATTCCATATTCAATCCTGATGTACTCGTTGCCACAAAGCTCGATGAGACAGAGAGTGTAGGCAATGTCCTCTCCTTCAGCTTCAGACAGAACCTTCCATTGATGTTCCTGACAAACGGCCAGGCAGTTCCTGAGGACATCGTAAAGGCAAGCACTACAAGCATCCTTTCGAACCTGAGGAATCTTGGACTTGATATGGTAAGAAGCGGAAGCCAGGTGAACTGATCAGATCATGTTCCTGGATTCCAGCAGTGCATTGAATGTTCCGAGTGTGGAGGATGCGATCTTCTCGTTTGAGGATATCGATATGATGAGATACATGTCCGTGAAGTGATGGAATACATATTCACCATCGATTACGGATGGAAGTGAGCCTGGAAGTGACTTCACTTCATCACTTGATGTGATGGATACCTCGTTGTCCAGCAGGGCCTCGAGGAGCTCGAAGCAGTCGACTTCCTTCATCGGTGTCTGGTCCAGTGCAAGGATCTCAAGCGTGTTCCTGTCCAGCACTGTGAGAAGTGAGTATGTCTGTGGCTTTGGGGAAAGTCTCCTCATCACAGTCTCTGCAGCATACTGAAGCTCCATATCGATTGCCAGGACCTGGTCCCTGCCCTTCGAGAGTGCATTGGAGAAGGAAAGCGGTGCCTGCAGCTCCTCGTCCATGATGAGCTCGCATCCACTTATTCCCACACTGTCATGGGTCCTTCCTATCAGGAATTCGCCATGGTTTCGGAATGGATACTGTCTCTCGACTACCTTCTCTATGGATATGAGGTTATCGAGATGCTCCTTCTCGATTAGGTCCCTGAAGAGGTCCCTCGAGGAGGATGCGAGAGTACTTGGAATCGAGAACTCCGTTCCCTGGTTGTTCTTGAGAAGCCTTTCGATGAAAAGTGGATCGAGATCAGTGAAAGGGGCGACAAGGGATGCAATCCTCGCAGGTTCCCTGATTGGCTTGCCGCTGAACCTGATATAGTAGGTAGGTACATCGAGTGCCAGGATGTTTCCATCCTCTGCAAATATCGTACCGCGATAGAATTCCGTTTCGATCTCAGGATCCCTATATCGAGGCATCAGGTCCCCCTGGGTCACATCGACATAGAGGATTCTTGCTGCAAGGAGAATAAAGGAGAGAGTTATCAGAAGGATGGCTGTAATTGGTTCTTTCTGTTTTCTCTTTTCTTTCATATTCCTTTATAATATAATCTGGATAGAGGTTTTTCAATATTATGTCACGCTATAGTTATGATGATATGCCACCTGCACGCAGTAGCAGACGGGGAAGCAGCAAAAAATTTACCATAATCTTCATCTGCATTCTTGTAATTGCCGTATGTGCGATTATCTATATAGCTTTCCAGCCATCTGAGAAGAGGCAGGATCCAGCTCCGGTTGCACCGCAGGTGGAGACAGAGGATGAATCCCTGATGGGACTCGATATTCCGGAGGTGAACGAGATAGTCATCGTCAATCCTCCTGCTCTCGAGGAGGAACCGGCTCAGCCTGTAGAGGAGCCTGAGGTTGACGACGAGGAAAGATTCCTATCTATCTTCACGGAATACCTGGTCGAAAGCGATGATACGATCAACAGCATCGCATTGCAGTTCGATGTCTCCCCTCAGACAATTGCCAATGTAAATGCAATCACTGACATGACCGACGTACGCAAGGGTATGGTCCTCTATATCCCTGAGATGGATGGACAGGTATACGTCGTCAAGCCTGGCGATACACTTGAGGATATCATCTCGAAGTACAACCCTGAGATGACGCTTGATGAGCTGATGGAACTGAATAGACTGGAGAGTGGAAGTCTTGATGGAATCGAAAGGCTCTTCATTCCCGAGTACAGGACAGAGGAGGAAGTCGAGGACGTATTTTTCAAGAGACCTGTGAACGGGAGCATAAAGCATGCCTTTGGAGAGATCTACAATGATAGGAAGCTTGATGGAATCGCCATCGAGGTAGTTCCTGGTTCTGCTGTAGAATGCATCGCTGCAGGATTCGTCGCCGATGTCGGGGCAGATCCTGTATTTGGAAGATATGTAACTGTAGTACACGAGAATGGATACAAGAGTCACTACTACAGTCTTGAAACTGTTGCTGTAAGAATCGGAGATGTCCTCTCCCAGGGTGATATCCTCGGTTCTGTTGGAACTAGCAGCCGTTATTTCGGTTCGCCATGTCTCTTCTTCAGACTTGAACAGGGTGTACTCAAGCTTGATCCGATGTTGTTTCTTTAGAAGGAGTTTCACAGTTGGACAATAAGGTCCTGTTTGTCGCCCTTGTCGTAATTGGAGTGGCGGCATTGGTTCTTATGCTTTCTGCATACATTCCATTCCTGTTCAGGGGCTCGTCCCATGGTACAGATCCATTGAAGGATCTTGATCCGCTTCCTGCCGAGGAAAGGGTAGCGCTTGTAGAGGACCCTCATACCAGTGCCAAGCTGCGGCTTGAACTGATCAGGAATGCCAGGGAAAGCATAATCATTTCCTATCATACGTTTTCTGATGGAATCTACTCCTCGATGTTTGTTTCCGAGCTCATGCAGGCTGCGGACCGAGGTGTGCATATCACATTCATGAATGATGGCATGATCGGCGGTCTCTGCTCCGGCTCAAGGAAGATAGCTGCCATCATGAACAGCCATGAGAACTTCGAGATGTATTTCTACGAGCCATGGTCGCTCATTCCCTACAGATGGAATAACAGGCTACATGACAAGTATCTTCTCGTGGATGGACAGTATCTCCTGACGGGAGGAAGGAACATCTCCGACAAGACATTCATGCCGGATGGATTCAGGCATGATGTCGTATTCGACAGGGACATCTTCATAATAGGCGAGAAGGATAGGGGAATCATGCAGAGCGTTGCATATTACGATTCCTGCCTCAAGGCAAGCAAGTGCACCAGGAGAATGAAGGTCAAGGATATTCCAAGAGAGAGGATCGACGAACTGATCAGGCTCGGAAATGACAACACGGAAAAGCATCCTGAGCTCGGAGGGAAGGTCGACAGCATGAAGTTCTTCGAAGTGGAGAGCATCAGGCTGATTTCCAACCCGATTGGAAGAGGCTCTAAGGAGCCGATCATCTGGAACGAGATACTGAGGCTTGCAAGGGAGAATCCCGGCAGGATGATCATCCAGAGTCCCTACATTGTTCCATACAACCAGCAGCTCAGGGAGCTTCATGAGCTAGACAAGGAGATGGTATTCATCACGAACAGCCTGAGGACCACTCCGAACCTTCCTGCATTCCCACATTACCTACGCAACAGGTACAAGATACAGAACATAGCTCCAATCTACGAATATGCATTGGAAGGATCTGTCCATTCCAAGAGCATCATGATAGGGGACGACATATCCATCATAGGTTCGTTCAACTTCGATCCAAGGTCCCTCCATCTCGATACAGAGACGATGTATGTTATCGAGAGCAGGGAATTCAAGGTGCATCTCGAGAACGTGACAGAGCAGTGGAAGAGTGCAAGCATCATACGTGTGGATGATGAGAAGCCTGTCTATCCGGAAGGGTTCACCGACAACTATTCATTCCTTGTAATCAAGGATTTCCTGTTCAGGATACTCTCCGTCATACTCTGGCCTGTCATGATATTGGTCTAGTCCCTTCAGCCCTCCTCCCAGGAGGGCTTCATACTTCTTCGTCAATTGGCATTACCATGCTAGACTATATCCGGTAAGATGATGTCTTCATCCTCAATACATTGGCTCGATAGGGAGGTGCCATTGTGGACGGACATGAATCCATTGAAGAGGTATGCCCTCTATGCAACCATGCAATCGAGGACATAGACTGCATCCTATGCATGGATGCAGTAAACGGAGAGATATCTGAAGAACTCATCCAGGACGACATGAGGGAAAATCCTGGATGGAGGGATCTCTGCAGACAGTGTCCAACTCATCTTCTATATGACGAGGAGAACAGGAAGCTCTTCGAAGAGTCATTGCGTAACAGGCTCGCTCCAAAGCCGTGATGAATGGATGAGTAGGGCTTTCCATGGATTCCAAACCATCCGATAAAGTAAAGCCCGACCTTTTCGATTGGTCGGGCAAAACAGATATATACTTGTATTGTAGTTATTTAAGCGTTTCTTCCACAGCAGTGCTTGTACTTCTTGCCGCTGCCGCAAGGACATGGATCGTTTCTTCCCACCTTAGGTGTTGCTCTTACGACCTGCACATTCTCGCTTTCGCTTCTTGAAGATACCGCTGTTGCAGCATGTGTTGCAGAGACCGGTGAGCGGTGCATTGCAGTGAGGACTCTCTCCTTCCTCTCGCGTTCTGTCATGATCTTGACCATGACGATGTTCTTGCAGACTGCGTCGCTGATTTCGCCGATCATGTCGTTGAATGCATCGCTTGCTGTGTTCTTGTACTCTGTAAGAGGATTCTTCTGTGCATAGCTCATCAGGGATGCTGAATCCTTGAGTTCCTCAAGTGCATCGAGGTGGTCGATCCATCTCTTGTCGATGTTCCTGAGATATACGTAGCGGATGTACTTGTTGAACTCAGGCTTGGAGACCTTCTGCTCCTTGAGCATTATGTTCTCCTTGATCTTCTCGAATGCATCCTCTACTGTGACGACACCATCCTGGAGATTGAAGAACTCGTTGATGTATCTGAGCTGCAGCTTCCTGTCTCCCTTGCTCTCTTCCCTGAAGAATGTGAGAAGGTCCTGGATGTTGCCGAGTACTCTGGTTGAAAGGTCTTCATCCTTGAGGATCCTGTCGCGCTCGGAGTAGATGTAGTTTCTCTGCTCGTTGAGGACGTTGTCATAGTCGAGGAGGTGCTTACGGATCTCGAAGTTCCTTGTCTCGACCCTTTCCTGTGCCTTCTCGATTGCGTTGTCCAGCATCTTGTGCTCGATGGCCGTTCCATCGTTGAGACCGAGCTTGCCGATCATCTCCCTGAGACCTTCCCTTGCGAAGAGTCTCATCAGCGGATCTGTGAGTGAGACATAGAATCTTGATGTACCAGGGTCTCCCTGTCTACCGGACCTACCGCGGAGCTGGTTGTCGATTCTCCTTGATTCATGGCGCTCGGAACCGATGATGTATAGACCACCGAGTGCCTTTACCTCTTCCTGTGCCTTCTTGAATTCAGGCATGATTCCCTCGAGGGCTTCCCTGTACTGCTCTGGTGTTGCGTCCGTTCCGCACTTCTTCCATGCAAGGTGCTCAGGGGAGCCTCCAAGCTTGATGTCGGTACCACGACCTGCCATGTTGGTTGCAATGGTTACAGCTCCCTTCATGCCGGCCTCTCCGATGATGAAGGCCTCCCTTGCGTGGTTCTTTGCATTCAGTACCTCGTGCTTGATTCCTGCACGTCTGAGAAGCTTGGAAAGGACTTCGGATTTCTCGATCGATACGGTACCGATCAGGATTGGCTGACCTGTGGCATGGATCTTCTTTACATCCTCTACGATTGCATTGAACTTCGCAGCTTCATCGTAGTATACGAGGTCCTTGAGGTCCTTTCTTGCAACCGGCCTGTTTGTTGGGATTACAACTACATCGAGATTGTAGATCTGGTTGAATTCGCTGGCTTCGGTATCTGCTGTACCTGTCATGCCCGAAAGCTTGTCATACATCCTGAAGAAGTTCTGGAATGTGATCGTTGCGAATGTCTTTGACTGGCCGAGAACCCTTACGTTCTCCTTTGCCTCTATTGCCTGGTGAAGTCCGTCGGAGTATCTGCGGCCTGGAAGTACACGACCGGTGAACTCATCTACGATCTGAACCTCTCCATCCTTTACGAGGTAGTCTACATCGCGCTCGAAGAGGCGAGCTGCCTTCACAGCCTGGGTGACATAGTGTACAAGCTCGAAGTTCTCGCCGTCGTAGAGGGAATATACCGTCTTGCCATCGTCATCTGTAGAGGCTACGAGTGCACCTGTCTTCCTGAGAAGCTCCTCCATGTGAGTCATTCCCTGCTTGGTGAATGTGACTCTCTTGCTCTTCTCGTCAAGCTTGTAGTCTCCCTTCTCGTCGAATGACTTGGCAAATTCCCTGTCGAGCTTCTCCATCTCTGTCATCTCGTAGTATTCGCCTGTCTCTGGATTCCTCTCGCATTCCTTCAGGAGTGGAACGATGGAGTGGGCTGCCCTTACCTTCGGTGTATCATCCTCTCCCTGGCCTGAGATGATGAGAGGAGTCCTGGCCTCATCGATCAGGATCGAGTCGATCTCGTCTATGATTGCATAGTGATGCTTAGGCTGGATCTTCTCTTCGTATGTCATCTTCATGTTGTCACGGAGATAGTCGAAGCCGAACTCGTTGTTTGTTCCGTATGTGATGTCTGCATCGTATGCAGCCTTCTTTCTTGCACCATCGAGATCCGATGTGATTACACCTACGGTAAGACCCAGGTATTCATATACAGGTCTCATCCACTCGGCGTCTCTGGATGCAAGATAGTCGTTGACAGTGATGATGTGAACGCCTTCACCTGAAAGTGCATTCAGGTATGCAGCCGGTACGCAGGCAAGAGTCTTACCTTCACCTGTCTTGAGTTCCATGATCTTTCCTTCATGAAGTGTAACTGCACCCATGAGCTGTACATCATAGTGTCTCTCGCCAAGTGTTCTCCACGCTGCCTCCCTGGCAAGTGCATAGGCCTTTGGAAGAAGCTCGTCGAGTGACTTGCCGTTCCTGACCTCTTCCTTCCACCTTGCTGTCTGATTTATGAAATCCTCTGATGAGAGGGATTTAGCCCAGTTCTCTTCAGCGCCTATAGCCTGGATGATTGGATTCAGGTGACGCATGTCCTTATCATGTTTTGTGCCTCCGAAAAGTGCACTGAAAAATTTACCCATACGATAATGATAATAAAAATTCATTGAAAAGAACAGAATTGATTTGAAAACTCTACGTTTATCATATGTATGTGCATTCAATTGCAGATAGCAAAAGGAATAATGGATGGAAACAGGGATCTTGCCAGATCGAGCGGGTTTCCATATGGATATCTTACTATAGGTGATGTAGAGACCCTTCAGGATGGATGTAATTCCCTACTGTGTAAGGCAATATGGGGATATCCTGATGCAGGGGAGCTTGGGTGCTGAAAAATATCAAGGGAAATGGTCAAATTGACACAGTTTGTGCTATAGTCTTTATAGCAAGTCCTGGGTTCCAGGCTAGGGAGATGACATGACAGCATTGTTTCTTGAGAATTTCAGCCTATCCATACTCGATGCAGTATTGGCTGTACTCATAGTTATAAGCCTGGTTACAGGTATCATGAAAGGTATAATAAAGAGCATTGCATGGCTTCCGGGAATCATCCTCGGATACATTGCAGTGATCTTCTTCAACAAGATGCTCACGGCCCTGTTCATCGAGAACAGCATCCTTCCACCTATGTGGGCATCATTTGCATCCGTGATGATACTCATGGGTGGAGTCTATCTGGTAGTCAGGCTCGTTGCCTGCATCTTCGCTTCCTTCCTCGAAGAGGTTGGACTCAATGCAATCGACAGGATCCTGGGAGGACTCTTCTCGTTCTCCCTCTGCATCATCGTCCTCGGCTTCATTACAGTCGCCATCGACAACCTCTCGATATTCGAGAGCTTCAGGGGACATCTGGATGCATCCTGGATCGTCACCAATGTGATCAGACCTTTCTACCAGGCTACTTTGAACGTGGTCAAGGAGGCTATATAAGTGTTTCTGGCATCCAGCCGTACATTGGAGGAGATTGGGAAGGCAAAGGAGGAGGGAACTCTTCCACAGGCACTTCTCTTTGCAGGTCCGAGGAATTCCGGCAGGCTTACCTCCGCTCTCGATCTTGCCTTTTCTCTATCCGGCAACCGTACCGGAAGGAGAACACTCTCTTCCGATAATATCGTATTCCTTCCCGAAAGGAACTTTGCACTTCCCCTGAGGGCTGCATATGCACTCCTGACTGAACATCCTTCCGACAGGTACAGGTATTTCTTCATCGAGACGGTGAGGACGGTGATGCTTCAGTACCATCCAGCCCTGCAGAAGGATGGTCATGACAGCAAGGACAAGTACTTCGAGACAGCAGGTCAGGTCGATGAGATGCTGAATGATTTCCAGGATATGGGAATCGATGAGAAGGGATTCCAGGACCTTGCATCCAGGATAATGGACCTTGCCTCCCGCGATGATTTCATGTTCAAGGGAAAGAAGAGGGGTGGAATTACTGTTGATGACATCAGGGCCGTGCAGAACTACGTATCTGTCGGCGAGAACCTGAAGTTCATCATACTCGAGAATATCGAATCGAGTACGGAAGCAACGAGGAATGCCCTACTGAAGGTTCTCGAGGAGCCGCCTAGGGGAGCATACTTCATCCTCATAAGCGACAATCCGCAGAGAATCCTGCAGACGATCCTCTCGAGAGTCAGGAAGTTCACATTCCTTCCACCTTCGAATGAGCATCTGAACGAATGCCTCCGTGAAAGGTTCCTTACATACAGGAACTACTCCGATATGGATGAATTCTTCTATGAGACGATGCTTTCCGAAGGGGAGAGGGCTGAACTCGAGAAGATTGCAGGGACATATCTCGAATCCCTCCTGACAGGAAGGCTTCCCGATGTAAGGGAAGAGAACCAGATGTTCACGACAATCGAGAAGGATAGGGGATTGGATTATTTCCTGTCACTTGTCGAGAAGGGGATCGAGAAGGCTTTCCGCGAAGGAAGGATTCCTGCATTCGAGGCGAGACGCAGGATGAAGCTGCTCGGGGATATGACCGTCAACAGGGAAGTATACAATCAGAATGTAAGAGTTGGACTCGACCTTGCTCTGAGGGAGGTATAGATGTCTATCAGATTACTTAAGAAGATCTTGCAGGATGGCAAGACAATCGAATATCAGCAGTTCCAGGGAATCGTCTCCGGAGCACTTGATGAATACGAGCTCCTTCTGGAGGCTTTCAACCGTGAGGAGCATGGACATATCGTAATCGACAGGTCCACAGGAGAGGTAGTGCTTGCCAATCGCACCATCAGCAAGATGATGCCACGCCAGTCCATCACCAAGAGCAGGGGAAAGAATATCCTGGACGCAATCAAGGACAGGGATGTAAGGATCTACATAGAGAAGGTCCTGAAGGGAAAGATAGATTACAGCGATAGGGATTTCTCCTTTGGGGAAGGGGAAATCAAGACAATCAGGTTCAGCTTCTTTCCGTTCATGCTCTCTGACAGGGAGTATCTCGATATACGCGTAAAGGATATGACCGAGACCTTGAAGAAGGAGATGAAGCTCAGGAGTTCCGAATCCCTGGCAAGCATGACCACCATGGCTGCAGGGGTTGCCCACGAGATCAAGAATCCTCTTGCTGCGATGAAGATCTACACATCTCTCCTAAGAAAGGCCATAAAGAGCGGCAAGAACATGGACAAGGCCGAGGAGTTCATCGACATCATCGAGGACGAGACGGAGAGACTCAACGAGATTGCAGTCGACTTCCTTTTTGCAGTGAAGCCCATGGACGTGTCCCTCAAGATGGATACGCTGAACGAGATGATCACTGAGCTTGCAGATTTCGTTGCCGTCGAGGCATCCCAGAAGGACATCGAGGTTGTACTCAAGCTCGACAAGTTCATCCCTAACCTCATGATCGACAGGAAGCTGCTGAGAAGAGCACTACTAAACCTCATCAACAACAGCTTCTACGCAATGGGAGACAAGGGAGGAAAGCTCACCATCGAGACAAGGGCTGATGGCAACTTCATCCAGCTCATCGTACAGGATACCGGATGCGGTATGTCAGAGGAGCTTCAGAAGAGGGTATTCGAACCTTACTATACGACAAAGAACGAGAAGGGAACGGGACTCGGTCTTACAGCGCTTCTGAAGATAGTCAACGCACATTCCGGTGAGATTGCACTGGACAGCAAGGAAGGTGTCGGTACCAAGTTCACCATCAAGCTTCCAGTTCCGGCAAGCGAGAGAAAGGTGCTTGCGGACAATAAGGAGAACTAGTCTTGTCTACAATACTAATTGCAGATGATGAATTGAATATCAGGAGAGGCCTGCAGTTTGCATTCGAGGATGAGGACTACTCAGTCATCACCGCCGAGAATGGAATCGAGGCATGGAATGCAATCAACAAGAATCTCATCGACCTGGTGATCACGGATCTCAGGATGCCGGGAATGGATGGATACGAACTCTTGAGGAGGATCTCCTCCACTTATCCAACCCTTCCTGTGATCGTGCTGACAGGTCATGGAACCATCGAGACTGCCGTAGAGACGATGCGCGATGGGGCAATCGACTTCTTCACTAAGCCTGTAGACCTCGACAAGCTCCTCCTGGTCGTCAAGAAGACAATCAATGCAAGCATGCTCCAGGAGCAGAACAGGAAGCTCACAGACGAGATCGAGAAGCTCAGGAAGCAGCAGGAATACTCCCGCATCATAGGTAAGTCCGGCAAGGTCACCCAGATGCTTCAGACGATAAACCAGGTGGCTCCTACAAAGGCATCCGTACTTGTGACAGGTGAGAGCGGTACAGGAAAGGAGCTTGTAGCTACAGCACTTCATAACCTTTCCAACAGGAAGGACAAGCCTTTCATAAAGGTCCATTGTGCATCCCTCTCATCGACACTTCTCGAGTCCGAGCTCTTCGGTCACGAGAAGGGAGCCTTCACCGGAGCGACTGGCCAGAAGAAGGGAAGGTTCGAACTTGCCGATGGAGGAACCATCTTCCTCGATGAGATCGGCGAGATCGACATGACGACACAGGTCAAGATCCTCCGTGTCATACAGGAAAGGGAATTCGAGAGAGTAGGTGGCGAGAAGACGGTATCTGTAGATGTAAGGATAATCGCCGCAACCAACAGGAACCTCCTCGAGGAAGTCAGGAAGGGGAATTTCAGGGAAGACCTCTACTACCGCCTTAATGTAGTTCACATCGAGGTTCCACCTCTAAGGGACAGGAAGGAGGATATAGAGATCCTCTCCATGGATTTCCTGAGGGAATTCAACAAGGAGGATGGAAGGAAGATCGAAAGCATCTCACCTGCGGCAAGAAAGGCCATCATGGCGTATTCCTGGCCTGGAAACATCAGGGAGCTCAAGAATACGATCGAGAGCTCTGTGGTCATGGCAAAGGGAAATGTCATACAGCTGGAGGACCTTCCTCCACAGATCTCGCAGGGCGAGAAGGATTCCACGCTATCAATAGATTTCCCCATAACGATGGCGGAGGCCGAGAAGGAGATCATCCTCGAGGCAATCACATTCTGTGGTGGAAACAAGACCAAGGCATCAGACATGCTTGGAATCGGAAGGAAGACACTTCATAGGAAGCTGAACGAATATTTTGGAGACGAGAAAGATGAGTGAGAGGCTGGATGATATCTTCACCCCTGGTGGAGTCCTTTCCAGGAAGCACCCTTCATACTGTTTCCGTTCATCCCAGCTGGAGATGGCAACTCTCGTCGAAGAGGCCTTCGACGAAGGGCGGAATGCCATAATCGAAGCTGGAACAGGTACTGGTAAATCCTTTGCCTACCTGGCTCCAAGCATGCTCCGCATCATGAACGATCCGAAGAAGAAGGTCATTGTAGCGACTTCTACCATCACACTCGAGAAGCAGCTCTATGACAAGGATATCCCATTTCTGAGGGATGCACTTGGATTCAATGATGAGATCTCCATACTCTTTGGCAGGTCCAACTACGCATGCATAGCTCTCTTCAAGGAGCTTGAGGTGCAGAACAGCCTTCTTGTAAACGACAATGGAAGTGGAATCGGAGCCCTTACCGAATGGATCCACAATACGAAGACTGGAGAGAGGGGAGAGATACGCAACTATGGAGCGGCCCGTCTCTTTCCTTCCATTGCAAGCGACGACAAGACCTGCCGTGGTCCAAGATGTCCATACTACCAGGAATGCTTCTACTTCAAGGCACGCCGTGCAGCGATGAAGGCAAAGCTGCTGGTGACTAACCATCATCTGTTCCTCATCGATGGAAAGCATAGGGAGGAATGCGCAATCCCTTTCGAGGAGGATGCAATCCTTCCAGCATACGATGCTGTTGTAATCGACGAGGCTCACCATCTCGAGACAGAGGCAACTGATGTCCTTTCAGCCTCATACTCTAGGGAGGCTGTGGAGAGGACATTGGATTTCCTCCTCATCAAGGACAAGAAGCTTGGATGCTCGGTTCTCGACCACATGGCAAGATATGAGAAGAAGCCTGGAGAGACCAAGGAAATCATCTCTAAGCTCAAGACCTGCAAAAACGATGCTGCCGTGTTCGATGAGAGACTCGAGATGACATTCGGCCCCTTCAAGAGGGATGATATCCTCTTCGAGCCTGCAATCTATGAAAGATTCCGCGGGGCACTCCTTCCTGGCGAGATGATTGCCGAGGAACTTTCCGATATCGCAACAAGACTCGATATCATGTACAGGGAGCAGATAGACGAGGATGACATCCTCCATTGGCAGAACATCAAGAAGAGTGCAGGCAGCATGAACTGTCTTTCCGATACACTGAGGACCTTCATCAGGTTCTCGGACTTCCAGCATAGGATTGCACATGCCGAGGGAAGGAATGGAAGGGACTTCGAGCTGAAGCTTTCCCCTCTCGAGGTAGGGCCGATACTCAGGAAGGTCATACTCGACAACATAAATTCGGCTATCTTCTGCTCTGCAACGCTGTCTCTCAACAAGTCGTTCAATTACTTCAAGGAGAAGCTTGGTCTTGGGCAGAATACACTCGAAGGCGTATTCGAGTCCCCTTTCCACTACAGGGAGAACCTGATGCTGCTCCTTCCTCGCGATGGAGTAGGGTACCGGAACGACCAGAGTGAAGAGTATGTCCAGTATGTAGCCTCTGCTGTGAAGGAGGCCATCCTATACAGCGGAGGTGGAGCCCTGATACTCTTCACATCGAAGAGGATGCTCGAGGATGTACATAGGATAGTCTCGTCCCAGCTTCCCGACTTCAACATCATGTGGCAGGGAAACGGGGACCCAAGGTCTGTACTGCTCAGGAAATTCAAGGAGGACGAGGACTCATCGCTCTTTGCAACATCCTCCTTCTGGGAGGGAATCGATGCACCTGGAAATACACTCAGGCTTGTAGTGATCGTCAAGATCCCATTCCAGGTTCCGACTACTCCTATATATAAGGCTAGGTGTGCGCATCTCGAAGCTGAGGGAAGATTCCCATTCATCGAGCTGACTGTGCCTGAGGCTGCAATCAAGCTCAAGCAGGGGCTTGGAAGGCTGATCAGGACGGAGGAGGACAAGGGAATCGTCATAATCCTCGACAACCGCATCTTGCAGAAGAGCTATGGAAGGATGCTTCTTACATCCCTTCCAGAGTGCTACATTCCGGACGATACGACGGTTGGAAACATAGGCTCAAAGATAGAGCAGTTCCTGTATTGAATGGAAAATCCCCTGGAAACAGGGGATTTTGTCGTTGAAAAAGGGATCTCATCGAGATCCCTTGATGCTTTGGATGGCTATTACTCAACGATAGCGAGAATCTGCTCGAACTTTACGAGAAGGTAATCATCGCCGCCGTCCTTGACCTCGGTTCCTGCATACTTGTCGTGGAGAACCTTCTGGCCAACCTTTACTGTGATGGCTGGATCTGTACCGACTGCAACTACCTCTGCAATCTGTGTCTTTTCCTGGGAAGCTGTTGGGATGAAGAGACCGCTAGCTGTTCTCTCCTCCATCTTTGCACTCTTAAGCAGTACTCTGTCATTTAGTGGAATGATTTTCATCTGTATACCTCTTTTATATGTCTACCCCTATTCGGGTACGGTATAAATATATATAAGCTTTTCAAAGAAGGCAACATTTGATGTGCAATTTCTGTAGAAGGTGTCATTTCGACACAGATGAAAGCCCAATCTTTACATAAAACACAACTATTTCATCTTTTACCCTTTCCTTTTTCGTGATTCATATTATCTTCTAGGTAAGAGATGCGGATATGAATATTACAAGGTCGATATATTTCTATAACAGAGCCAATGCAAACAGGTTGAATGGCAATATGGAGGAGGCAATCAATGATTATTGCAATGCATTCCTCGATAGGCTTGAGATCATGCTCTCCGACCCTGTAGAGTTCATCTTCTTCTATAAGAACCAATTGCTTAAGTATCTGAACCTGAAGAACAGGGTATTCCTCTCCCTTCCGGAGGGAGACATGGTATCCGACCTGATCAAGGAAAGCTACGATGATTTCGTTTCAGATATTGATTCGTCCCCTTTCTGCACTACGGAAAAGGGTAGGGAAAGGCTCCTGATGAACATGAAGATAGTATTCCCGGTTCAAAATGACACAGAAGAGGATGACTTCGACTTCATTGTGTCAAAATGATACTTGTTAGGGTAGGTTAACGCCCTTTGTGTCGTAATGACACAGTTGCAGGAAATCTTCACAAAACCTTCTTTTTAGACAATTCTTTTTATTATAATGATTTAACTTCAATATTGTAAAGTTGGCACACTTCTTGCTAGTGAGATGGTCAAGGAGACAAAAGATGTCAAAAGATAATATTGCAAACTTCATGGAATCGGACGATGAACTTCTGGGACTCTACTTCTCAGATATAAACAGGATTCCGATGCTTACCTATGAAGAGGAATACGAACTTGCCCTGAAGGCAAGAAAGGGTGACAGGGTTGCATTCGACAGGATCATCAACGCCAACCTCAGATTCGTAGTATCCGTTGCAAAGAAATACCAGGGACAGGGACTACCACTGTCAGACCTGATCGACGAAGGAAATATCGGACTCATTACAGCACTTGAGAAGTTCGAGCCAGAGAAGGGATATCATTTCATCTCCTACGCTGTATGGTGGATCAGACAGTCCATCATGAAGGCAATCTCCGAGAAGGCAAGACCTGTAAGACTTCCACTCAACAGGAGCAACGAGCTCGTACAGATCCTCAAGGCACAGAGAAGCCTGATGCACTCCAAGGAGACAGATACTCCAGATACAGCAGATATCGCAGCTGAGACAGGACTTGATGAGAATCTCGTAAAGGACCTCCTCCAGGTCAGCCAGGAGATGGTCAACCTCGATGCAACCATCAAGGGTAAGGATGACAGCGAGTCTTCAATGACAGACTTCCTTGAAGATCCTAACATGACACCTGAGGATGAAGTGGTGGAGAGCAGCCTTTCAGAGGAGATCACAGACCTTCTTGCCATCCTTACAGACAAGGAGCAGGAGATCATCCGTCTCAGATACGGCCTTACAGGCAAGAAGCCAATGAGTCTCAAGGAGATTGGAGTCGTATTCGGACTTACCAAGGAAAGGATCAGGCAGATCGAGAAGAGATCCCTTGAGAAGCTCAGGGAAGCAGCTATGGAAAGACAGCTGGATTCCTATACAATTGCCTGCTGATAACGCCCCCTAAGTGTTCTTTTACACAGATCATAGAAATATAGAACCAAATGTAATGTTGCCGGAACCTACCATTCCGGCACTTTTCATCTCTTGGGAGTATGTCTGGAATAGGTGGGCAAAATATGGAACATCATTCCATAATATGATTTCCGTAAGGTGGCCTATTCAGCAATGCTCTCAATCCTGTGTGATTCCTCTCTCATATTCAACAATACCCAGATTGTTGCGTTTTGTTGTCTTTACTGTATACGACACTTTATACATAATTCTTGATTCAGTATATATTAGCAGATATCCAAGAATGGGTGGAAAAGTGTGGAAAAATGGCTCTAATTCCATGCTTTTAGATGTGATATAACACTTATAAAACAGCATAGGAAATGCCATTACACATAGCTTCATATGGAGTCCCATATAGATCGCCAAAAATGGAACACTATTTCATTTTAATTTGATATCCTTATATATTGTAAGAATTTATAACTTACAGTTGAATGCTAATCCTTTACATGTTATCATCCCATTTGAAACATTATTAATTGGGGTTTTAAAAATGAATACTAAGAAGTATGTTTATTTTTTCGGTAACGGTAGTGCAGAAGGCACAGCCGACATGAAGAATCTCCTTGGTGGTAAGGGTGCCAACCTCGCAGATATGACCAGCATCGGTCTCCCTGTACCTCCAGGATTCACAATCACAACAGAAGCTTGTGCTTTCTTCGATGAGAACAAGGGCGCATATCCAGAGGGCATGAAGCAGGAAGTCCTCGCTAATCTCCGCAAGCTCGAGAAGATGCAGGGTGCAAAGCTTGGTGACAAGAAGAATCCTCTCCTCGTTTCAGTTCGTTCTGGTGCAGCACAGTCAATGCCAGGCATGATGGATACAGTTCTCAACCTTGGTCTCAATCCTGATTCACTTCAGGCTATCATCGAGAAGACAGGCAACGAGAGATTCGCATGGGACAGCTACAGAAGATTCATCCAGATGTTCGGCGATGTAGTAATGGGGGTTCCACATTCCTCATTCGAGTATGCACTCCAGGCTGTAAAGGATGAGACAAACAAGCATTTCGACACAGAGCTTGATGTCGACGACCTCAAGGAAGTCATCAGACGCTACAAGGTAATCTACAAGAAGGCAACAGGCGAGGATTTCCCAACAGATCCTGAGTACCAGCTCTTCAAGGCAATCGACGCTGTATTCAATTCCTGGAACAACCCAAGAGCCATCAAGTACAGGATGATGAACGATATCCGTGGTCTTCTCGGAACAGCAGTAAACGTACAGTGCATGGTATTCGGAAATATGGGTGAGACATCCGGTACAGGTGTTGCATTCACAAGAGACCCATCCACAGGTGAGAACAGGTTCTTCGGTGAGTACCTCATGAACGCACAGGGTGAGGACGTTGTAGCCGGTATCAGGACTCCACAGAAGATCGAGACACTCAAGGACGTCAACCCTCAGGCATACGATCAGCTCTGCCAGATCAGGGAGAACCTCGAGAAGCATTATCATGACATGCAGGACCTCGAGTTCACAATCCAGGAAGGCAAGCTCTACATGCTTCAGACAAGAAACGGCAAGAGAACGATCTTCAGCTGGCTCAGAAGCCAGGTAGAGATGGTTGATGAAGGCCTCATCGACAAGAAGACAGCTATCAGCAGGGTTCCTGCAGCTGAATTCTCCAAGCTCTTCGCACCAATCCTCGACAACAAGATCATCAGGGACCTCAACTGCAAGCCAGCTACAAAGGGCCTCAACGCTTCCCCAGGTGGAGCATGCGGTCAGATCTACTTCACAGCCAAGGAAGCAGAGGAAGCTGCAGCTCTCGGTAAGGACGTCCTCCTCGTAAGAGTAGAGACATCCCCTGAGGATATCGGAGGAATGGCAGTATCCCGTGGTATCGTAACATGCCGTGGTGGTATGACTTCCCACGCAGCTGTAGTTGCTCGTGGTATGGGTTGCCCATGTGTATCCGGTTGTGGTGAGATCCATGTAAACGAGATCAACAAGACTCTTACAGTCAACGGTGTTACCCTTTCCGAAGGCGACTACATGGCTATCGACGGATTCACAGGTGATGTATATGCACAGAAGATCCCTGTAAAGCCTTCAGAGATCATGCAGGTTCTCGAGGGAACAATGAGAGAGTCCGAATCCCTCATCTTCCAGAACTACAAGAAGTTCATGACTTATGTAAACGAAGTCAAGACAATGGGCGTAAGGACCAACGCAGATACTCCTAAGGATGCAAAGCATGCTGTTCAGCTCGGAGCTGAAGGTATCGGCCTCTGCAGGACTGAGCATATGTTCTTCGGTGGCAACAGGATCGTTGCAATGAGAAAGATGATCCTCGCTGATTCCATCGGCGCCAGAGAGAAGGCTCTCGCTGAGCTCCTCCCAATCCAGAGAGGCGACTTCGTGGAGATCTTCAGGGTTCTCAACGGTCTTCCTGTAACAGTAAGACTCCTTGATCCACCTCTCCACGAGTTCCTTCCACAGGATTCAACTACAAGACATGAAGTTGCACTCCAGCTTGGTCTCTCCGTTGAGGAAATCGCACAGAAGTGCAACTCCCTCCACGAGTTCAACCCAATGCTCGGTTTCCGTGGCTGCCGTCTTGCAGTTGTATACCCAGAGATTCTCAACATGCAGGTAAGAGCTATCATCGAAGCTGCAATCCAGGTCAAGAGAGAGGGAATCCCAGTACATCCTGAGATCATGATCCCACTCGTAGGCATCTACAAGGAGTTCAACTACTGTAAGAAGAACGCAGAGAAGGTCATCGAGCAGGTATTCGACGAGCAGGGTCTCAAGGTTGAGTACAAGATCGGTACAATGATCGAGGTTCCTCGTGCTGCAATCACAGCTGACGAGATCGCAAGAGAGGCTCAGTTCTTCTCCTTCGGTACAAACGACCTCACTCAGATGACATGTGGTTTCTCCAGAGATGACTCCGCATCCTTCCTCACTCACTACGTAGGTGACCCAGACAAGGCATTCTACGACTACGATCCATTTGCAACTATTGATGTCGATGGTGTAGGTAAGATGGTCAAGATGGCTGCAGAGCTCGGTAGGTCTGTCCGCCCTGACATCAAGCTTGGTATCTGTGGTGAACACGGTGGTGATCCTAAGACAATCGAATTCTGCCAGGAAGTTGGACTCAACTACGTTTCCTGCTCCCCATTCAGGGTTCCTATCGCAAGACTTGCTGCTGCACAGGCTGCAATCAACCTTGCAAAGTGATATAGCCGTATTGGCATATGAACAGAAGGCCGCACTGACATGCGGCCTTCTTTGTGTTATATTGTCTTCATGATAAAGACAGCAATCAAAGCATTCATAGTCGGCTCATCCATGATGATTCCCGGTGTTTCCGGTGGATCCATGGCTATGATCCTGGGCATCTATGACAGACTCATATCCTCTGTACCGGAGCTCTTCTCCAGGAAGACCTTCAAGACCAGCTTCATCTTCCTCTTCGTATTCCTCATTGCGGCATGCCTTGGAATCATACTTGTTGCAAAGCCACTGGAGATACTGATCTCCAGGTACTCGCTCACAATCATGTATTTCTTCCTAGGGGCGGTCATCGGAACGATTCCAATGATGTTCAGGAAGGCTCAGAGCCAGGGATTCGACTTCCCTTCATTCATATACATCGCTTTGGGAATTGGACTTGTCTTCTCTGTTGAGCTTCTTCCTCCTGGAATCTTCACACCGACTCTCGATGGCGGATTCTCCTCGATCCTGATCCAGTTCCTTGGTGGAGTCCTTGTGTCCATCGGACTGGTGCTTCCCGGTATCTCTACAAGCTATCTTCTGCTTGTACTTGGACTTTACGAGCCTGTAATCGGAGCTATCAGCAACCATCAGTTCCTTTCCCTCATTCCACTTGCAGTAGGACTTGTCGGAGGAATCCTTGCACTTACCAAGGTGCTCGAGGTTGCAATGAAGAAGTATCCTAAGGTCACATTCATGATGATCCTCGGATTCCTTCTTGGATCGTTGAAGGAAGTCTATCCAGGATTCCCTTCGGGATGGAATATCCTCATCAGTGCAGTGCTTCTCGTTCTCGGCTTCGTAATTGTCTACAAGCTCAGCAAGTTCGAGGAGGAGTGAACTGTGCACCGTTGTAATCTTTCGCTATTTGTGATAGATTGCAATGAGTCTAGGGACAGTTGCCAAAGTAGCTCAGTGGTAGAGCAGCTCCCTCGTAATGAGCAGGTCGCGGGTTCGATTCCCATCTTTGGCTAAGGCAACCGTATGGTTGC